>Ga0209358_10000077_pt1 | contig 86004 bp, 92 predicted proteins | sample LauGreFa1BDMLBSN_2_FD_187574 | JGI IMG/M metagenome (GOLD analysis project Ga0209358, IMG submission 187574) | Freshwater lake microbial communities from Lake Michigan, USA - Fa13.BD.MLB.SN (SPAdes) (version 2) | ecosystem: Environmental > Aquatic > Freshwater > Lake | place: Lake Michigan, USA... | reverse complement strand
TGCCTGTTTTATTGGCTAGTAAGGATGGCAAAGTTGTCGGGGCAGCTCATGCTGGATGGCGAGGTTTGGCTGCTGGTGTGATTGAGCAAACAGTTGCTTTGATGCGAGCCAAGCAAAGTCATCAAGATCAAACTCAAAGCGAAATCCTTGCCTACTTAGGGCCTGCCATTGGTCCGCATGCTTTTGAGGTGGGCAGTGAAGTACGAGAGATCTTCTTAGCGCAAAACCCAGTAAGCGCAGCTTGCTTTGAACAATTACAAGAAAAGGGTAAATATCTGGCTGATATCTATGGATTGGCCTGTCTGCGTTTAAATGCCCTGGGTATTGATTTCATTGAGGGTGGCTCTGAGTGCACCGTACAAAATCCGGATTTTTTCTCCTACCGTCGTGATCAACAAACTGGCCGAATGGGCAGTTTCATCTGGATAGAAGCAACCTCAAGTTAAACAGCAGCAAATCAACGTCCCCCCATCAAGTAAGCTTGAGCGAAGTTTCAGATAGGGTTAATTCTTATAACGATTTCCTTCATAAACCATCAAAATAGGGCTATTAGACTTAGGTCAAATAAATTCTACTTAAGGAAGTTCTATGATGAACACGCAAGGCTTTGGATCAGGGCCAAGCCTCGCCCCTCAGCACATGGCTCTAATTCCAGCAGAAAAGCTGGTTGAGATTGAAAAGCAATACGCCAAAGACTTATCTGAACTTTGGGCCAATCCAACGGGTACACCTATTAATGATCGTCGTTTCAAAGGCGAGGCATGGCAAAACCCTTGGAACCAAGCCACGGTTAATTTTTATTTATTGAATTCTCGTCATTTATTGAACTTGGCTGATGCCGTTGAAGCAGAAGCCAAGGTGCGTCAAAGAATACGTTTTAGCATCGAGCAAATGATTGATGCGATGTCGCCAGCTAACTTCTTAGCGACGAATCCTGAAGCTCAGCAACGTTTGATAGATACCCAAGGCGAATCTTTGCGAACAGGCATCCTGAATGCCTTGCAAGACTTGGGTAAGGGCAAAGTTTCGCAAACCGATGAATCAGCATTTGAAGTAGGTAAGAATGTCGCGACTGCTGAGGGCGCCGTTGTTTATCAAACCAAGTTATTTCAGATTCTGCAATTCAAGCCACTGACAGATCAAGTGTATGAGCGTCCGTACTTGATGATTCCACCATGTATCAATAAATATTACATTTTGGATTTACAGCCCGAGAGTTCAATGGTGCGTTATTTGGTTGAGCAAGGGCACACCGTTTATTTGATCTCTTGGAAAAATCCAGATCCAAGCATGGCTGATACCACTTGGGATGATTACATTGGTGCAGCTGTTCACGGCATCGAAACGGTTCAAGATATCAGCGGTCAAAAGCAAATCAATATCCTAGGCTTCTGTGTGGGCGGCACGATCACCGCGACTGCCTTGGCAGTGATGGCAGCAAAAGATCAGCACCCAGCGGCCAGCTTGACCTTATTGACGACTTTGTTAGATTTTTCTGACACGGGCATCTTGGATGTCTTCGTTGATGAAGCATTGGTATCTCTTCGAGAGAACAGCATAGGTGGTAAAGGTGGTGGTAAATGCGGCATGTTGCGTGGTGTTGAGTTAGCCAACACATTCTCATTCTTACGCCCCAACGATTTGGTTTGGAACTACGTGGTTGATAACTACTTAAAAGGTAACTCACCACCGCCATTTGATCTCTTGTATTGGAATGGTGACTCCACTAACTTGCCTGGTGCCATGTACTCTTGGTACTTAAGACATTTGTATTTGCAAAATGAACTCAAAGTTCCTGGCAAGTTAACCATTTGTGGCGAAAAAGTAGATCTTGGCAAAATCAAATGCCCAGTCTACCTGTATGCATCACGCGAAGATCATATCGTTCCATGGTGGTCTGCTTATGAATCCGTCAAGCTCTTGAAGGGCGCCAAAGTGCATTTTGTTTTGGGTGCATCGGGGCACATTGCTGGCGTGATCAATCCACCCGCCAAGAAAAAGCGCAACTATTGGGCCAACTCCAAAGCACCTGCTACAGCCGATGCATGGTTTGATGGCGCTAAAGAAATTCCAGGTAGCTGGTGGCCTGATTGGACTGATTGGTTAAAGCCACTGAGTGGCAAGAAAAAAGCAGCACCCAAAAATTATGGCAACACGAAGTACAAAGTTTTAGAAAAAGCGCCAGGTTCTTATGTCAAAGAAAAGGCCATTGATTAATCGTTTTATTATTAAAGCATCGAATTAAAAAGGGAGTGAGTATGAGTCAGAAGATTGCGTATGTAACAGGTGGCATGGGTGGTATTGGTACCGCTATTTGTCAGCGTTTAGCCAAGGATGGTTTTAAAGTGATCGCTGGTTGCGGTCCTAATTCACCACGTAAAGATCGTTGGTTGGCTGAGCAAAAAGCACTTGGCTTTGATTTCACAGCCTCTGAAGGCAATGTGGGTGACTGGGAGAGTACTGTTGCAGCATTTACTAAAGTAAAAGCTGAATTTGGCAAGGTGGATGTATTGGTGAACAACGCTGGTATCACCCGCGACACTGTATTCCGTAAGATGACTCCAGAAGACTGGCGTGCTGTGATCGACACGAACTTGAATTCTCTCTTTAACGTGACCAAGCAAGTGATCGATGGCATGGTTGAAGCAGGTTGGGGGCGCGTGATCAGTATTTCTTCTGTGAACGGTCAAAAAGGTCAATTTGGCCAATCCAACTACGCTACTGCCAAAGCAGGTATCCATGGTTTCACGATGTCTTTGGCACAAGAAACTGCTGCTAAGGGCGTGACTGTTAATACAGTATCTCCTGGTTACATTGGCACAGACATGGTCACAGCGATTCGTGAAGATGTGCTTGAGAAAATCATCAACACCATTCCGGTTAAACGCCTTGGAACCCCTGATGAGATTGCATCAATCGTGTCTTGGATTGCTTCAGATGAGGGTGGATTTGCCACTGGTGCTGACTTCTCATTGAACGGTGGTTTACACATGGGCTAAACAATATACAAAAAGTATATTGCGGTGCAACAATCTAGGGCTTGATTTACCCATACAATACGGGTAATCAAGCCCAACTTACTAAATATGGTCACTAAAAAACAATCTGCCAAGTCTGCTGGTGTCAGAACGATTAAGAAGTATCCCAATCGTCGTCTGTACGACACGCAAACAAGTACTTACGTCACCTTGTCGGACGTGAAGAGCTTGGTGTTGGCACATGAAGAATTCAAAGTCTTAGATGCCAAGACCGAAGAAGATTTGACCAGAGCTATTTTGTTGCAAATCATTTTGGAAGAAGAAGCTGGTGGCGTGCCTTTATTCACCACACCGATGTTGTCTCAAATGATTCGTTTCTATGGTCACTCCATGCAAGGCGTTGTGGGTGGCATGTTGGAAAAAAATATTCAATCCTTCATTGATCTGCAATCACAGTATGCTGAGCAGTCAAAGCAAGGTGGTGCCACTCCTGAGAGTTGGGCGCAGTTCATGAATGTTCAAAATCCCATGATGCAGCAAATGATGGGAAGCTACGTTGAGCAGAGTAAAAATCTTTTCACTCAAATGCAAGAAAAGATGAAAGATCCAGCGAACGTCTTCACTGGTTTCCCTTTCACAACCCCTGATAAGAGCGATAAATAATTGAGCGGCAAGATTGGTTTTGTTTCCTTAGGTTGCGCCAAAGATAGTTAGTATAAACCGCTTTAAACGCATATGAAAGGCCTAGCCTACGTGGTACCGCATGCCGGTCAGTTAAACCGCGAGTAGGCGGAACTTGGAGGTGAAAGTTCTTTACTCGCCTGGCAGCAGAAGGGAGATTTGAGCCGACTCAACGATCTGATTGATCTGACAATGATTGAGCACGCCCTGCAAGCCACTGGCAAGGCCACGATTCGGCGGTGCAAGCTGACCGCCGAGCATGTCGAGTAGCGGGTCATCGGGTTGGCCTTGTTTCGCAATATGACGATTCTGCATGTTGGCGCGTCAGCTTTTTTGACGCCGGGTAACGTGCCGCTGGAGCGGTTGTAAAGGCAGCCCACTCGTGCTTGGGTCACGTCGTATGAGTGCACCCACCGCGAACTGCAAGGTTCGGCTGCTGGCCGTTGATGGCGTGGTCTGTGGTCGGGGATACACCCGACAATCGCGTCAAACTGGGCAGCTGCGCGAACCAGAACGGTGATGGTGGATGGTGCCAAGTGCGTGCGGTGTGTCTTATGGACACCCGCAGCCACGAGCAACTTGATGCCCAGATCGGCGCCATGACCCAGGGTGAGTTGACCTTGACGGCTGATCTGTAGTCGTCTCGCAAGCTGACCAAAGCCAGCAAGCCCAACTGCGTAAGGGAGTGAAAGGGTTAGTTTGCCGTAATCGGGGCGCTATTCACTCGCAGGTAACCTTGGCCCTTGAGGAAGTTGCGGTAGCTGTTGAGAGCGACGGCTTCAGCCTCCTTGGCCACTTGGTCACCTACCGCAATCACGCGGCCGTCATCGGTCAGGATGGCCAGTCTGGCTGGTTTGCCGTCTACGGTAACGCTGAGGCCTTCGTGGGACACCGCGCTGATAACGACGCCACTGATGGTGCCTACGGGTTGGGTTCCGATCATTTTTGACCTCCAAACATACGTTGAGCGCTTTCACCCGAACCGCCGAGAGGACCTGTAGTCGCAACCGGTAAACTGGAAAGCAACTTCTTGAGCATCATGGGAATTTCTGTTGTTGATTGCCGTTGCTTGATACCGGCCGGACGCAAATTGGAAGTTGGGGCTGGTGTGCCAAGCGGGAATAAAGCAATCACAAGGTGAACAGTTGAATCGCCTCCCGGTTTGTGGAGATTGGTAAGCATGAGCTGCCCGCCCTCTTTTCTTCGAAACAAGTTAGTCCTGTAGAACGCACAGATTGTCTTGTCCCATTGGGGTAACGATCGCTATCGCAACATCCGAAGTCCGGGTTCAACTCATTGGGGATGTCATTCGACAACCCCAGCCGTAAGGCTAGCCCCTGGACGACGCTCAAACGGACTGTCAAAACAAAGTCGCTTCGCTTGGTTCGCTTTGTCAGTCCGTTTCAGCCCGGCAGCAAACCCCACCGTTCAATCGCGCGCTCACACTTGCGACTTACCCGTATTGGCTATCCGCCGTCGTGGCGGCTAGTCGATTGGAGATGCAAATGAAAAGAATGCGCGTGGTGTGTTCGCCTGTCAGTACCACTGCCGTCATGGCGACGTCTGGTGCCTGAACGCGGTCAGCAGGTGAATGATTCCTTCTGATCATGCAACGCTCAACGTTCTTAAAACTTAGGGTTTCACGCGACGAAGTAGAAGGCTTCAATGCGCGTGCAGCGGCTCTGGGTGTCAGCGTGTCTCAGCTGATCCGTGACACCGCATTGCATGGTGCTGTTTTTGTCACCCTTGAAAAAGCGCAGGCGGGTTACGAATTTCGCAGACTGGGTGCCATGCTCAAACACCTGTACCCGGCCAGAGATATCCGCTGGACGGCAGAAGACCGCAAAAAATGGTGGGCGTTGATCAATGAGTTGCGTGAACGTGCCGACACGCTCGAATCAACCGCATCAGGCGGCAAAGACAAAGCAGTCGGAATGGTCCATGCTGGCTAAAGTCATTCTGCTGAAAAAGTCCTGGAAGACCGTGGCCAGCGCAGCGAACTATGTGGTCGATGACCTGAAGAAGACGCCAGAACAACCTGAACCAGGCGGTTACGAGCCGGAGGATGCCGCCAATTACCTTGCGCGCGAGGGTGTACTGGAAGCTGCATCCTTCAACCTGGAGGGACTTAACCCCACTGACCCGGACGACCGTCGCCAAATCATCAAATTGATGGATGGCACGGCGCGGGCCTGGGCTTCAAGATCGAAGGCAAGTCCCAAAACAAATCCGTTTTATCACGTGGTCCTCTCATGGAAGGCGGGCGAGCAGCCCACCATTGACCAAGCCACGGCCGCCGCCGCCCGGGCGCTCAAAGCGGTTGGCATGGCCATCAACCAGGCATTCTTTGCGATCCACCGCGACAAAGAACACCATCACCACATTCACATCATTGCCAACCGTGTTCACCCTGACCATTTGATATTGACTGGGCCACCTCGATATGACTTCCTGGTGTTGGACAAAACCTGTCGGGAAATCGAGCTTGAGCAGGGCTGGCAGCACGACAACGGCCCCCATGTGGTCATCGACGGGCAAATCAAGCGGTTGACGCATGCCCTGCGTCGCCAGCTCGGTCTTGAAATCGACAAGTCACTGGCGCCTTATGCACCGGCCGTTAAGGCACGGATGGGCGAAGTCAAGGCAGGACTGCCATCCCTGGCAGGCTGGCTCAAAAACAAAGTTGCACCAGAGCTCCTTGCAACGCAGAACTGGCAGGAGTTCCATGGCGTCTGTGCGGCCAGAGGACTGAGCGTGGTTAAAGTTAAATCCGGATTGATTTTCGAGGCCAACATGCTGGACAAGGCGACGCAAACCAAAGCATCGGCCGTCCACTATGCGCTCAGTCTGGGGCGCTTGCAAAACCGATTTGGTGCATACCAGCCGCCAGACATCACTACGGCACCTGCCACATTGGCCAATGGGCCGAAATTCGGATCCACCTACAACGACTATGTTGCCCGTATTGCCTGCGGTACTGACCCGGACTCGCAAGAACATCCCGGGCGTACCGGGCGAGGAGACCAGCGCGATCAAGCCAGACTTGGCCGTGCCATCGCACGCACGGCGCTCTTTGAACAATACAAATCAGAAAAATACACGGCTAAAGATAACCGCAAGGCTGCAAGAATTGACCTGCGGGTGCTTCATCAATCGGAAAAATCAGACCTGCTCAAACAACTCGTGGTTGCCAAAGCCGGAACAGTGGTCACTCTGCAAAACCAATATGGCAGCCAGGTTGCGCGACTCTTGTGGGCAGCACAGCGCACAGCTGCGATGGAAGGCTTGGCAGACCGGCAAAAACGTGAGCGTCTGGCACTCACACGTGCAAACGCGATGGAGTGGTTGCCGTGGCTGGAGAGACAGGCCGCGTTAGGCAACGAGGCGGCAATTTCTGCACTTCGCGGGTTGCGCTATCGGGCCCAGCGTGAAAAAACCAAACAAAAGGCGGGCATCGAGGGCGAGGACCTTGGCCCCATCAATCCTTTAGTTGAGCAAGAAAACAGCATCAGGGGCACGGCGCGACCGGACTACTTCGACATCCGCACAGCCCAGCTCAGGATCACACCAGAGCAAAGCATTGAATACCTTGACACCCGTGGCAAGGTACGACTGACCGACAGCGGACCGCGAATCGATTTGGCGCAAGAGAACGACGAACTGGCCATGCAGGCTGGGCTGCTGTTGGCCATCCAAAAATTTGGTGGCGAAGTGTTTGTTACGGGGTCACTTGCGTTCCGGGAGTTGGCAGCAAAAGAAGCTTTGATGATGGGTATTCGTGTGAAGAACCCAGAGCTTGCTCACATAAGTGTGGATAGGAAGCGCAATATTGAAATGCAATTGTGATATTTTAAATATCTGAAAAAATTTTCAAGAAACTGTTTGATATATATTGTTTGTAATCGAATATCGTGTTGTGGTTTGGTGCTATTTAAAATATAATCATCAGAAGTTTCTCTATATTTTTTGATAAAAATAAATACTATGAATAATGACTTTAAAACTGTGGTACGACACTATATGCATATGACCGCATGCAAATACCGTCAAGTGGTCTTCTACGCCAAGTGGGTAGTTTGTATTGCAGTCACTTTCTTGGTGTGGGGTGGTGCAGTTTGGTTTGGATCGCTCGCATGGGATCAAAAGCAAGGGGCCGTCCTGGCTTTGATGGGCTTTGGTGCTTGGCTGGCAGTTTGTAGATTTGTTTTGCCGGGATTTTGGTATTTATCAAACGAAGTTATCAAACAATTCCTTCAATATATTAATCATCGGTTCTTGTAAATTAAATTCAATGGTTACTTTGACAGTGGAATTGAGCGAAGAGTTGGCAAATGCGCTTGCCCAGTTTGTCAAACGCGTTGGTTTTTCAGAAATGCGCAGCAACGCAGTGGATGACTTTGAGGCGTATCTCATCCGAGATGCCATTGACAGAGTGCGCATAGGGTTGGCTAACGCTGGAATTTCTCCGCGATGAGGCACACCGGTAGCATGGTTGTGGCCATGGCCTTCATGTTGATGGCCATTCTTGTTCAAGCGGAACCAGAGGCCTGGCGAGAGCATGTGGTTGCAGCAGTTCGACCAGGTGCAGTTGTAGCGCGGCGCGGGCTTGACAATGATCCCATCACGCAGGCAGTGCTATTGGGCCAGGGTGGGGGGCGATGGAGCCATGTGGGCATTGCCGTGCAGTTGATACCGGATGGCCAAATCTACATTGAAAGTGCCATGCCAGGTGCGGGCACAAAGCTCGAAAAACCAGAGGTATTTTTCAGCGCCGAGCAGGCTTCAGAGGGTGAAGTGTTGCTGATGCCGGTGGACAAGGTCGATGCCGTTCAAAGCGCAGCAAAGTCGCTTTTGGGGCGGCCCTTTGACGACCAGTTAGCGTTTGATGATGACGGCAAAAAACTTTATTGCACAGAGCTTGTGGCCATTGCATTGCGAAGCGCTGGGGTACTCAAAGATTTGCCAATGCGATCCATTCCATTTTTGCCTCAAAAAGTCATTGCACCTGACGATCTGGTTGCGGCTGCCCGTGCAACAGTGCTTTAGGAGCGAGACACACCCGGCGTTAAACGTTGCGCAGCAAACCGATCACTGTTCGACAAAACCGGACGAGGATTGGCGTGTCATGTTGTGGTCACCCCTTGGAAATTTCACAGGCCCAAAATACCGAGAATCAAAGCTATTCGGGTGTTCGCCAGCAGCCCAGATATCTCCTTGTTTGAGGCGAAACGATCCGCGGAAATGGGGAAGGGCGCTTTCCTTGGTGTCCAGGTCCAGCGGTCTTGAATTCGGCACTGGCTGCCCGTTAATGTCAATACCGGCATCGGTTACTGTCACGAGATCGCCAGCAACGCCCACCACGCGCTTTATCAAAGGCATGCTGCTATCAGGGCACGAGCCGTGACCGATGGATGGATGCGGAATCGGTGAGCAAAAGCTGACCAGGCTGCCTTTTTCACCACGCCCCAGCTTGTAGACGATGCCAGGCATAGATCCGGTGACATTCAAAACGAGGCCAGATGACTTGGCGACGATGGCAAAAATCGCCGTCGCTGACATCGCAAGTAGCATCAGATAAAGCGATACGAGGTTCAGTTGTTTGGCTTGCATGCTTCAAGTGCTCTTGACGCGCGTGTCAATCATTGCATTTCCGATCAGTTTGGCGGCCCCCAGCATCTGTCTTTGAACCAGTGCTGAATCCTTGTAATAGATGATTTTCTGGCAGTAAATTGGCGCGTGACCAGCCACAAACACCAGTTCATCGGCCGGTGGGAGGCGCATGGTTTCATCCGGTGTCAGCAAGGGCCGCTGGCTCAACTGTTCATTCGTGCTGACGTTGTTCAGCACCACGCTCAGGCGTGAACCAGAGAAATTTCTTTGGGTGTGGGCTACCGTGGAGGCACCGCTCATTTTGGAGAGCAGCTCAGCCGTCTCAATCTTGTTGGGCGCGAAGGCAATCCGGATGTGGCAGTTCGACAGGATGGATTCGTCTCGGGAGTAGGCTTTGGTCAACTGGGACAAGTCTTGGGTGATTAACAAGGCCTTGAGCCCGTAGCCGGCGATAAACGCCAGCGCCTCTTCAAAAATTTCAAGTTTCCCCAGCGCCGGAAATTCATCAATCAGCAGCAACATCTTGTGCGGGAACCGCGACTTGGAGGCGCCGGTTTCATCAAATTCCATTTTTTCTGTCAAACGACGCACCACCTGATTGATGACCAGCCGCAAGAGTGGTTTCAGGCGGTCTTTGTCTGAGGGTGGCACGACCAAGTACAGGCTGGTCCTGCGCTGCATCAGCGACTCGATGGTGAAGTCCGAGACATTGGTGTTGGCAGCCACAATCGGATCACGATACAGGGACAGGAACGACAGGGCCGTCGACAGCACGCCAGAGGCCTCGTTGGATGCCTTGTTCAGAAACGATTGCGCCGCTTGCGAGGCGGTTTTCCAGGCGACCAGTTCCACATCGGTGCAGTGACCCGCGCCGATCCTTTCGTAGCCGATGTCCCGGATGTATTCCATCACCGCCCGGAAGCCCTCGGCAATTTTGGCTTTTTCATCACCTGCAGTGTCTTTGTCGGCAGCCAATCGTTCAGCCAGTTCGCGCACCGGTCCACCGTCAGACAAAATGGCTTGCACGGTCGACAAATTCCGCTGTGCATCTTCCAGTTCATCGGACACCAGAACGAAAATGATGACACCAGTCATGAGGTCAAAGCCGGTTTTTGCCCAATGGTCCTGCAGACCTTTTCCGTCGGGGTCAACGATCATGGTTGAGACGTTTTGCACGTCCTTCACCAGGTTGTCGTCAAGCCGAATTTCGGACAGTGGATTGAAGCGTGCCGAATCCGTTTCTGATGGCGAAAGCCGCAGGCACCGTTGCTTCAAGACCCTCTCACGAAAGCCAGAAGTCAGTGCCCAGTTTTCTCCCTTGATGTCATGCACCAGAACGGATTCTGACCAGGACAGCAGTGTCGGCACCACGATACCAACACCTTTGCCTGAACGCGTCGGAGCGAACACCAGAATGTGTTCCGGACCGCTATGGCGCAGATACACGGTTTTGGCTTTTGCGCCAAACGGGTTGAAACCAGAATTCTTGACAGGAATGTCAACTGCACCCAGCATCACACCGCCAACGTTTGCCGGTGTTGGCAAAATCCCAGCCGCTTCGATTTCTTCTGCCACGGCCCAATGGGCTGAACCGTGCAAGTCGTTGCGCTCGTCTTTCAGCTTGCGAGTTCTCCGGAAAACGTAAGCCACGGGGAAAACAATGGCAGTCATTGCACCAGCAGCCAGCATCACTTGAGCCGTCTTGATGACTGACAGCACATCCGGCGACGAGTCTGGACGGAAGTAGCGAAATATCCAGTTCAGGATGTCCCAAGGCCAGTAAATCCGTGTCTGGCCAAGCATCGCGGCGGGCGTTCCGAGTGTCGGGTGAAAACGAAACTGCCAGGCGGTGTACTGTGTCACGAGCACGAAGGTCAGCGCGGTGACGAACCCAAATATCAGGAAGGCAACCCACACGAAGCGGGTGATATCCCCCTGGGTACGGGGGATGACGTAGAGCTGTTGCCGCTGCGACTGGGACATGCAGAGCCTTCAATGCCTAAATTTCCAGCTCAGTTTCAGGTTTAGCTACTTTTTTCGCCCTGCCTTTCGAGGGCTTCAGGACTTCCTCTTTCACTGGATCGACTTGCACTTCATCCGCCACCAGGCCAACGTCTTTTTCGACCTCAACGCCCAGACTTTTCTCAAGCAAATAGTCCACAGCCTTTGACGCGTCTTTGGCTGCCGCAAAAACGGCGTGTTTGTCACCTTTGAGGGTCTCAAGCCACGACCCGATATAAGCCGCGTGATTTTTGTCGTCAAACTGCACGCCCGTCTCAGCACTGGCGAAAGCGCTGCATAACTCCGCCACCAATTCTTCACGGGCATACTCGCTCGTGCCAAAACCGTTTGAAAGAGGGCGGTTCAGCCGGTTTTCTCCACCGGTGGCGTGGCCGAGTTCATGCAGCAAGGTGCCAGCGTAGGCTTCAGGGCTTTCAAATTGGTCAGGCTTTGGCATTTGAACCGCATCGCGCGCTGGCGAATAAAAAGCCCGATCACCGCCATGGCCAAGAGTCAGTCCGTCGCGCTTCATGCCGCTGGCCACTTTTTCAACTGCAGCGATTTTTTCGACAGTAGGGCGGTCTTTTGTTGTGGCAATGGGTTCAAGGGTCAAGCCGTTGCATTGTTCGACGTTGAAGGCATGGCTGGTTTTTTCGAACAGCAAGCTCAAGGTCCGCTCAGCTTGCCGCCAACTGTATTTGGTCCCGCCAGACTCCACCACCAATTGGCGGGTGTCCACCTGCTGCCCGTTGGAGAGTTTGACCGTTTGCGCGTATTTTTCCGGCGCTTCAGCCAGGGTGACCCGAGCGCCATTGTGTGTGATGTCAACGTCCCGGCGGCGATGAAAAGGCAACTCGTCCCAGTATTCAATGGGTGTTGACTTTTCTCCTTTGGTGACACCTCCGCCCAGGCTGGTTGCCTGCTTATAGGTCAGCCAGCGTGGATCGGCATAGCCTTTGTCCATCCCCTGCATCATCAACATGAGCCGGTTACCACCGCTATAGATGCGGCCGGAAACCGCATTGCGGGGTAGGCCGGCAGCGACACCACCTTCATTGGTCCAACCCTTGCGCCAGGGCATGACGCCCGACTCCAACGAGGCGACGATGCGTTCCGTGATTTGCTCACGCAGGTCCTTTTTGGCCTCAGTCATGAGGCACCTCGACAAAATCCAAGGCGTCAACGTCATCATGCTCAGGGCCGATGAGATTGATGCCGAGTTTGTCGGCATCGCGAACCGAATGTACTTCAGAGTCGGCCGGGATGCCCAGTTCGGCCATCGTTTGTGGGGAGAGGGTTGTCAACGCTTGCATGGTTTCTTCCTTTAAAATGCCCTTTCCAGTCGGGCGTGGCTGATCAAAGTTCAATGCCTTCTTCAAATTCGTGGTGGTGAGCTCTGGGCACTGGTTCGCCCACATGAAAGGCGCTTTTCTGTTCGCGTGCGTTGTCTTTTCTGTCCTGTTCCACTTCAGGCGCAGCCTTTTCCCGCTCCTCCAAAAATGCCTCTCGCACGTAGTCACCCGACGTTTTGAAATACTGCGCAATCCTGCTCTTTTGCGCTGGTTCCAGCGCTTCGCGTTCCCTGATGACGCGGTCATCACGCACCATCACCACATCCGTTCCAAGCTGGGTGAGCTTGCCGTCCGTGTCCAAAATGCCTTTCTCTCGCAGCAGGTCGACAGAACCGGGTTCAACGCCACCGCTTTGCTGTTCAAGGTCAGCCCTGGCAATTTGCTGAATGGCCTGGTAACCCAAATCCTTGATACTGGCGTTGGCCGCCAGCATGCGTTCATCTGGCATTGAAATCTTGTCTTTGCCAAGCAGATCAATCCCGGCCACAGGATTTTTCGTCAGCGCGTCCAGCGTTCTCTGATCGGCACGAAGCAGGGTCTTGCCGACAGTCGCCATCGTCAGGTTGGTTGCCGGATCGCCCGTGATGCCCGCATCGACACTTGGAATGCGAGCACGTTCAAGCCCTTGGGATACCTGTTTTCCTCTCATCCAGGCGCGCAACACTTCGGGCTCCGTGTTTTGCAAGGGATAGCCCAATTTGCCACCAATTTCCGCCGCCCGGACTTTGAACGCGGTGTCACCGGTCAGCAGCAGGCCCTTGTCCACGTCGAATTTCTTGGCGGCAATCTTGAGTGCCGCTTCAATGTCGCGATCATCGGTTTTACGCACATCCAGGCGGTCTCCCACGTCACGCACCGTCACCGTCAAGCCGCGGGTGTATTCCATGATCCCGTCCTTGCCCTCACGCGCATGTAAATCAGCCAGGACCATGTTGGGTGCGGTTTGCTTTGTGAAGCCTCCCAGGCCGGAGTCCGGTGCTTTTTCTGCTTCCTCAATCAGACTGTCAAAAGTGGGGTCATCGGGTTGTTCAAGCTTGGATTCCTTCAAGAAATCAAGCCAGCTTTGGGGTCTGGCCAGCGTGTCATCCAGTTCACGCGCGGACTTGTCTTTTTCGGCGTAGTAGCTTTCAGTGAGTTTGGCCAGCTCAATGGCCACCGATGCGGAAATCGATTGCTCAGAGGAACCCAGCCCCTTCAGTCTGGTTTGCAGATCACCCCGGGTTGCTTCCATACTGGACTGCAATTGCAGCCATTTTTCACGGTATTCCTGTTCGTGCTGATCAATGCCAGCATTGCGGATGTCCCGCTCCGGAGCAGTTTTGGCCTCAAAGGCCTCCAGCAGGGCGATTCGCTTTTGTTGCTCATCAGTCAAGTTTTCCATGGGCGCCTCTCTGGAAAAAATTCATTGACCGCCAGAATCGGGCGGGGTGCAACTGATGAATGGAATCGTCAGTGCCTCTCCCCAGCGGCCGTCGTTGGCTGACTTTTGGATGAGCGCATTGCGAAAGGCAAAGTCATCGTCATAGTCGGCACGCCACTTTCCCTTTTGTTGCAGCCATGGTTTCGCCTGGTCGAGAGATGCGCGCCGCCGTCCAATCAAGGCTTGATGCTCAAGCGTTAAAACGCCATAACCCGCGTAGACCTTCCACCCAACAAAGCCAGCACTGGTTGCGGCACAGCCACCACGGGCGGGTGAACTTGGAATACACGCTGAATACGAAAATGTTGACCCGATGGCCGGTGTTTCAACATAAGTTGGAAAGCCGCCAGTCGTCCAGGCCACCCAGCCACTGGGTGTCAAAAATGCCGCAGGCGTGCCAGGTGTCGCAGGGTCTTCAATGCCAACCCAGATGGCGCCGGGCAGGCCCACATCGGCAGCGGATACCGTGCCACTGATGGACACTGAGGCGGGTGAGGGGTCAAACGTTGTGCCAGCGCAAAAGACATTGCCACTGACGGTTTGAGCCATGGCGGCGATGCCGTGGGTGAGCAGCAACGTGAGAACGGAATTTTTCAGCATGGGACGGCATTCCTTTCAGGAAGGCCAATCCAGCATCAAAACTTTGGGGGAAAGGTGGTAAACAACCCCCCGCTGGACTGGCTTTACCCATACCGTGAAGGCGCAAATGCAATGCCAGGACGAGCTTCGGATCCAGTCGGAAACGCTCCTTAGTTAGGGTTCCCGTGCGAGCCATGCAAATTTTGGCGGTAGCCGCCTGAAACCTTGGGTTGTCACTTGCCTTGTCGGAAATTTCCCAACTAAATCAAATAGTTACGACGAGCCCAAGGCCGGCTGAATTACACGGTTTTTCTCGCAAACTCCTTGCGCCCGGCGATTTTGTATTCGCCCCAGGCCTCGACGAATGCTTCCCTGGCTGCGCTGCTAGGGAAACGCGGATTTATTCGCTGATGTTGCCAACTCCTGGGAACCCCCAAACATTATGGGTGGGTCGCCCATAACGCATAGCCAAGATGAACCCCACTGCACCGACCCAGATCAGTTTTGCCCAAGCCGAATACGACAAGAAAAAAAAGCGTACCCGGCGCGAAGTGTTGCTGGAGAAGATGGAACAAGTGGTTCCTTGGAGCCGGCTGATGGAAGTGATTGAACCCTATTACCCCAAGAGCGGCAAACGCGGGCGTCCACCGATCGGGCTGGAGCGCATGCTGCGCATGTACTTTGTACAGCAGTGGTACGGCTTGGCTGATGAAGCGGTGGAAGACGCAGTCTACGACTCAGTTGCACTGCGCAACTTCATGGGCATTGATCTGAGCCGCACCAGCGTGCCCGATGCCACCACCCTGATGGGATTTCGCCACTTACTTGAAGCCCATGACCTGCCCAAGGCGATCTTGGTCGAAGTCAACGTCATGCTGATGGAGCGGGGCCTCTTGATGACCCAAGGCACACTGGTGGACGCCACCTTGATTGCGGCGCCGAGCTCGACAAAAAACAAAGAGCATGCACGCGATCCTGAAATGCACCAAGCCAAGAAAGGCAACCAGTGGCACTTCGGCATGAAGGCGCACATTGGCGTGGACCAGGATTCAGGTCTGGTGCACACGCTGACCACGACGGCGGCTACAGGCGCGCCGCTGGATGGCAGAGTTGGTGCATTGGTACAACCATGAACACCGCCACAGCGCCATTGGTTTTGTGACACCCGAACAACGTCATACCCAAGTCGACATATCCCTTCTGCAGGCCCGTGACAAAGTCTATGCCGCAGCCCTTACTGCCAATCCCAATCGCTGGTCCGGCCCTACCCGTGATTGGTCGCATATCAGCGAGGTCCATCTCAACCCGGAGACATCTGACAAACAGAACCATTCACCTCAAAAACCTGCTTGAGCATCAAACTTTTTGCGACAACTGTCTTGACAACTACCGGCAGGTAGGTAATGTCCCAGCTGTAGAGTTGATCGGCCTGCTTGGCCGCCAGCGCGCGGGCGGCTGCGCTTGTGGGGCGCACGCTCAGCGCGCCTGTGCGCCATCTGTCCGGCGCGGCGCAGCAAGCGATACAGCGTGGACTCGGAGGCCACGTAGCGCCCCTGATCGGCCAGGCGGGGCACGATTTGGTTGGGCGGCAGGTGGTCCTTGAACTCATCGCTGTTGAGCATGTCCAGCGCCGCTTGGCGCTTAGCCTCGCTGAATTGGTTGGCCGGGCATACCACCGCGCGCTGACCTGCCCTGCGGCGGTCTCCCTTTTGGCGATCAGGGCGCTGCCAGCGCTGTACGGTGCGTGCACACAAGCCTATCTGCCGGCAGGCCTGGGCCAGTCGGGCGCCGTCATGACACGCTTTTTCAATCAGGGGCAGCAGGGTTTGGCGCTGCTCAAGGGAGGTCATTTGTCCTCGTCCTCCAGCAGCGTCCGGAACCTTTTTTGCAATACCAGCAAGGCCGCCGTTTCGGCCAGCGCCCGGTCTTTGCGACGCAGCTCGCGCTGCAATTGTTCATGCTTGGTTTTGAGCTCCCGCAGTTCAGCCTTGGCTTGATGCGCATTGGACTCACTCGTGCTGCAAAACGCCTCACGCCACTGCTTCAACTGATGCTCAAACAGGCCCTTCTCGCGGCACCAGGCATGCAGCGCTGCACCTTGCGGGGCATGACTTTCGTTCAGGGCCAACAGACGCTGCGCGGGGCTCCAGAGTTGGGCTGCAGTGTCGCTGGGCAGGCTCGCCGGCGTTTCTGGCTCTGCAACTTTGTAATTCGACGCCTTGAGCCAGCCTTTCAGGCTGCCCAGGGACATATTGAGTTCATTGGCAACCGACTCCAGAGTGTGCGCGCCGCGTTGCCTGGCTTTACTCATAGCCTGTTCTTTGAATTCTGACGTGTATCGATTTCTTTGCATGTTTTGTCGCTCCGGCGCGGATCATCCGTGTGATATTTGGCGGCGACATCTAGTCTGACACAGAGGGAGGGCAACCGGCTGCTGGCCTTGCGCGAAGAGGACAGGAAGAAAAAGCGTTTTACGCGTGTAGATGAACTGGTTTTTTTAGAGCAGACTCCCGTGCGCGGCTGGCTCAAGGGAGATGCGAAAGAAGTCCTTGTGGTCCGCCAAGTCTTTAAAAACAAAGACGACAGCACGGGAATCTTGCATCTGGTTTGCAGTGACTTGACTTGCGACTATGACGCCATCACCACGACCTACAAAAAAGGGTGGCAAGTGGAGGTGTTTCACAAATCCTTGAAGTCAAATTCAAATCTGGCCAAGTCCCCCACGCGAACGCTGGGGACCCAAAGCAACCACGTTTTCACGGCCATTTACGCCACCTTCAAGCTTGAATGCCTGAGCATTACGAACAAGCTCAATACCTTTGCGCTTTGTCGCAAGCTACTCATCAACGCATCGCGCACCGCCTACGCCCAGCTTCAGCTGTTCAGAGCGGCTGCGTAACATCAGTGACAAAACAAAACCCTACCCACGTTTCCCCAAAATCTTGATACGGTATATCGGTACACGAATCCGTGAGTAAGGCGGGTCGACGAACTCAACCATTTGTCGTGCCTGAGATCACGCCGGCTGCGAGGTTGTCAGGCAATCAGCTTGCGCAAATCGGTAGCCGGGTCCGCCAGTGCCGCGCGGTCGGGCCGGGCGCCACTGCTGATGAGGCGCTTCAAAGCCGTGAAGTCACGCACGTTGTTGACGCAACTGGCGCCGACGATCTGACCGCGCAAGAGGTGGATGAGGGTGAATTTGTCACCCGCCGCCATGTCGCCGCGCACGACTTCATCGTCCCCGTTGGTGAGGCCGCCCACCTGAATGCGCAAGGCATACTGCTCGGACCAGTACCAGGGCAGATCGCCGTAAGGCGGCGCAGCCGGATCGAGCATGGCGCGTGCGACGGCCATACCCTGGTTTTGGGCATTGGACCAAGTCTCGATGCGTTCGAAACGACCGCTCACCGGGTGGCGCTGGCGCGTGACGTCACCGATGGCGTAGACGTTCGGACAGGTGGTGCGGCCCCGCCCGTCGACAAAGATGCCATCGTCGCAGGCGATGTCCGCGGCACGCGCCAGCGCGTCGTTGGCGCTCACGCCGATGCCCACCACGACCAGGTCGGCGGTTATCTGGCTGCCATCATCCAACACGATGCAGGAGTCGGTGAAGCCTGTCACGGAGCGCCCGAGGCGCAGGTCGACACCCTGTTCGGCATGGTGCCGCGCAACGAAGGAGGCCAGCGTGGGCGATGCGCCGCGGCTCATCAGTCGGGGCAGGAACTCGACCAGGGTGACGGCGACACCGAGGGCGCGCGCCGTGGCCGCCAGTTCGAGTCCGATCACGCCACCGCCGACCACCAGCAGCCGGGCACCCGGCACCAGGGCGCTGCGGATGCGCTGCGCATCGCCCAGTGTGCGCAGCGTCAGCACCGGCATGGGCGCGCCCTGCAGTGCGGGCAGTGCGCGCGGCGACGCCCCGGTGGCGAATACCAACGTGCCGTAGTTCAGGCAGCGGCCATCGGCCAGGTGCACTTCACGCGCCTGGGCATCGACCCGCTGCGCGGCCACACCGCGCAGCCATTCAACCTCCGGCGCACGGCTCAGTTCGAGGCGAATCTTTTCAGCGTCGCCGTCACGCAGAAAATCTTTGGACAAAGGCGGACGGTCGCAGGCCGGTCCGGGCTCGTCGGCAACGACGGTGATGGCGCCTTGAAAACCGGCAGCGCGCAAACCGCCGGCAAAGGAAACACTGGCCAGGCCACCGCCCAGGACGACCACCGGGGCCGAGGCCGAGGCCGAATTGTTGTTCATGTTGTCGGGCTCCTTTCGAGCAGAGTTTGAAAATCGATTATACTTGAGAAAACCGGCCGTTCTGATCACCGTCAGAGCACGATGGATATGAGCTGCAAGCACGGCCTTGGCCTTGGCGGTGTCTCGTGCCATGACGGCGTTGAAGATATTGCGATGCTCTTCGTGGACCTCAACCGGCGGCGGACCCTTCAGCGCCGAAAGTCGCCGATACCGTTCGGACTGTTGATAGAGTTGCGCGCGGAGTTTGCGCAGCCAGGCCGACCGGCATGCGCCGACCAGTGCTTCGTGGAACTGGCGATTGCGCGCCTCCCATTCGTCATAGGTGCCGGCGGCATCGGTGTGCAGCCGCTCCTCGGCGAGCGAGAGCTTGTGAAAGGCGCTGACCAGATCGGCCTCCCAGCTGTCCCGGCCCAGGCGGATGCTTTCTTCGACCGCCTCGCATTCCAGCAGCACCCGCACGCGGGTCAGGTCTTCCAGGTCCGTCAGCGACATGGGCGCGACTTGAAAGCCGCGTTGCCCCTGCGACACGACCAGGGAGTCAGACGCTAGCAGCGCCAGCGCCTCCCTCAGCGTTCCGGCGCTCACCTGATACTGGAATTTCAGATGTTCGACGCGTAATTTTTGCCCGGCGGGGTGCCTGCCATCGATGATGTCCCGGCGCAGTTGACGGTAGGCCGTCTCTATGAGGGTTCGGGGTTGATCCCCGGTTTCTGTATCGGCCAGATGATCGGGAATATCAAGAAACATGGTGGTGTGCAAGGGCTACTTATGAATGGGGAGCTTGGCCTGCGAGAAGCTTTGAAGAACCTTGGAATATCGCGGCTCGGAGCTTAACAGTTAAAAATATCGATATGTTATAGGGTTTATCCTGATATGAAACTTTAGTCTTATTAATACAAAATATCGACAATTATTGGGCGCAGTGCAGATTCAGCGCAGCCCCTGCAAGTAGGACCACTTTCCATGGAGACTCGATGACCGTACAACAATCCCCCGAGATCGGCAGAAGTATCGTTGCTGCAGGACTACGGACCAACTACCACGACCAGGGTCAAGGTTTCCCAGTTTCTAAAATTAAAGGAGACAAACTCATGGACACCTTACGGTATTGGCTTATTGTTCCAACGACAACATTTGCTGGTGTGTTGGGCTTTGCGCTCGGCGGCCCCTGGATATGGCTGGGTATGGCGACCTTCCCGGTGCTACTTATCCTGGATTTGGTGCTGCCGCGCGACCTCGCGGTTCGCCGGATCAGCATGCCGTGGCTGGTCGACGGGGCGCTTTATGCCCACTGCCTTTTTATCATTGCGGTGTGGGTGCTATTCGTGATGTCCGTCGCCAATGGTTCAAATCTACTGAACGGCCCCGATGCGGCCTGGTCTATCGGCGGCAGCATCGCCACCCTGGCATGGCTCAGTGCCGTGCCCAACCTGCCGGTGGCGCATGAGTTGATGCACAGGCGGCACTGGTTCCCGCGCCGCGTGGCGCAACTCGTTAGTACTTTTTACGGCGATCCGAACCGTGACATCGCGCACGTCAAAGGGCATCACCTGGATCTGGACACACCGGCGGACTCGGACACCGCCTATCGCGGTGAAATTATCTACACCTTCATTTTCCGTGCCAGCTACGGTGCTTACTCGGAGGCGATCAAAGGCGAAGCGCAACGCTTGCGCCGGCTCGGCTTGTCGCCATGGAGCTGGCGCAATCGCACCTACCAGGAGGTCGCCTTGCTAGCCTTGGTACCAGCCCTTTGTGGCTATTTTGCGGGCAATGTCGCCGCCGGCGTGGCCGTGGCCTCGATGGTGATCGCCAAGGCCCTGGTCGAAGCATTTAATTATTTTCAGCATTACGGCCTGCAGCGCATGCCGGGCGCGCCGATCGGGATACAACACGCCTGGAACCACATGGGTGCCATTGCCCGACCGATTGGCGTGGAGATCACCAACCACATCAATCACCACCTCGATGGACATACGCCGTTCTACGCCTTGAAGCCGGAACCCGAAGCGCCGCAGATGCCCTCGCTTTTTGTCTGTTTCCTCAGCGGCATCCTGTTCCCACCTCTGTGGTTTTCCCTCATCGCCAAGCCGCGCCTGGCAGAGTGGGACCGCAAGTTTGCCAGCGAGGCCGAGCGCAAGCTGGCCGCAGAGGCCAATCGGCGCGCGGGATGGGTCTGAACGACTTCCCATGATCCATATACAGGCACGGTCTTTCCGCTGCCACCGTTGTTTTGCTTGAACTCATCCACTGGAAGTTTTGATGTTAAAGAAGTTATTCGGCAAGCGTGAAGTGCCTGTGGTCGAGGTCGCTTCGCACGACCTGAAATTCGAGGTTCCACGCGGCAAGACGCTGCTCGAAGCTGCGCAGGATGCCGGTATCGGTTTCCCCTGCGACTGCAAGGTGGGCACCTGTGGCACCTGTCGGTTCAAATTGCTCGACGGCAAGATCAGTGAGCTCAACTCGGCGGCGGTCTGCCTGAGCGGGGAAGACTTCCGGGACGGCTGGCGCCTGGGTTGCCAGTCGATTCCCGTCACCAGCTTGCGCATCCACCTGGCAGGTTTGGTCAGCGAGGTCGGGCCGCCGCCCAGCTTGTTCGAAGGCAAGGTCGCTTCGGTGATCCCGTTGACGCACGACATTGTCGAGTTGCGTCTGCAATTGAATCGGCCGCTCACGTTCATTGCGGGACAGTACGCTGATCTTCATATCGACGGTATCAATGGTGCGCGCAGCTATTCGTTCGCCGAAGCGCCTGAGCAAGGCAGTACGGATCGTCCTTGTTTTCATGTTCGCCGGGTGCCGGGTGGTGCCTTCACGACCTGGCTCTTCGAGGGTGACCGGGTGGGCTTTGCACTTACCCTGCGCGGGCCGCTGGGGCAGTTTCGCCTGCGTCAGGCGGACGGCCCGATCGTGTGCGTCGCCGGCGGCAGCGGCTTGGCACCGATCATGTGCATGCTTGAGAAGGCCTTGCTTGACCAGTGCGTTCGACCGGTCACTTTGCTCTATGGCGGGCGAGAGCAAAGAGATCTGTACTGCCGTCATGCCATCGCTGAACTGGCCGCCAGTTGGCCAGCACCGTTTGACTATATTCCTGTGCTCTCGTCCGAGGATGCGCAGAGCGATTGGACGGGTCAGCGCGGTTTGGTGGCTGACAAGCTGGTTTCTCTGCCGGAACTGGGCCAGTCGCAGATCTACCTCTGCGGGCCACCGCCCATGGTGGACGCGGCCGAGTCGATTGCTCTGCGCGCCGGCGTGCCGGCCGATGCCGTGTTCGCCGACCGGTTCTTCGACCGCAGCAAACCGGGGGCAGTCAGTTCTGGCGCTGGCACTGCGTGAAAGTGGAGCCCATTGAGCGCACGACGCAGTCCCCCCCATTTTTTAAATCACGGCTCAATCGTCCTATGAAAACCTTTACCTTCACCAATGAGGAGACACTATGAAAAACGACAACCATCAATCCACGTTTCGCCAAGGCGACACCATCGACGCTGCCGAATGGGCCGCAATGCGTGGTCGGCTCGACCGGCGCGGCTTTCTTGGTGTGCTTGTCAGCGCCGGCTTCTCGTTCGCGACGGCTGATGCCATGGCCCAGCAGGCGGTGGCGGTGCAGGCCAACCAGGAAGCGCTCGCGAACGCCTTGCAGGCAAGCTACGACTACATCGTCGTCGGGGCAGGATCTTCTGGTTGCGTGGTGGCGCGGCGGCTGGCAGAGAATCCGGCGGCCAAAGTCCTGCTCATCGAAGCCGGTGGCAGCGACGACGTTGAAAGCGTCAACAACCCCGGCATCTGGTTCACCAACATTCGATCGCCCCTTGACTGGGGATACACGGCCGAGCCTTCCAAGGCCGTGAACGGCAGGGCGCTGATTCTGCCGATGGGCAAGGTCATCGGTGGTGGCAGTTCGATCAATGGCTCGATTTACGCGCGTGGTCACAAGAACGACTACGACGGCTGGGCGCGGGAAGCCGGTGACGCCATGTGGGGCTACGACCATGTGCTGGACATCTACCGGAGAATCGAAGACTTCCAGGGCCCGACCGACGCGCAGCGCCGTGGCCGTGGTGGGCTGTTCCATTCGCAGATCGCCAACGACCCGAACCCCGTCGCCCCGGCGATGGTCAGGGCGGCCAAGAGCATCGGGATTCCCAGCTTTGACGACATCAACGGTGCCATGATGGAGGGCCCCGGTGGTTGCGGGCTGGCACAGCACACCATCAAGGACGGCCAACGCCATAGTGTGGCCAAGGTTTATCTTCACCCGGTGATGGCGCAAGCCAATCTGACGGTTCTGACTGGCGCCGAGGTGGGGCGGTTGAACCTATCGGGCAAGCGTGTCACAGGCATCGAGATGACCTGGCGTGGCAAGACCCAGAAGATAGGGGCAAGCAAGGAAGTCATCCTTTGTGCGGGCGCCATCAATAGCCCGCGCATCCTGATGCATTCGGGCATCGGTGACGAAAAAGAACTCAAGGCTGCAGGCATCGATGTGGCCCATCATCTGCCGGGTGTCGGACGCAACTTTCAGGACCATGTGCTGGTGGCCGGCTGCATCTGGGAGTATCCCAAAGCGAGACCCCCGCGCAACAATGCGGCGGAGTGTACGCTTTTCTGGAAGAGCGATTCCAGGCTTGCGAGTCCCGATCTGCAGCCGATCCAGGTCGAAATTCCGTTCGCCAACGAAGTCACCGGCAAGCAGTTCAAGGTGCCACCGGCCGCCTGGAGCATTGCCCCCGGCCTGGTCAAGCCGAAGAGTCGGGGCCGGCTCACGGTGCGCGGTGCCAGCCCGAAGGATGGCGTGCGCATCGAGGCGAATTTTCTGCAGGACCCTGCCGATCTGAAAGCCCTTGTCCGGGCCGTCGAGTTGAGCCGCGAGATCGGAAATTCCCTCGAAATGCGCGAGTTTGTCAAGCGCGAAATCATGCCTGGCCCGATGAAGGGCAAGACCCTGGAAAACTTCGTGCGCAATGCGGCCAGCACGTATTACCACGAGGTGGGAACCTGTCGCATGGGGCGCGATGAACTTGCGGTCGTCGATGCACAGTTGCGCGTGCGCGGCATCGACGGGTTGCGTGTAGCTGACGGTTCCATCATGCCCGAGATCACCGCAGGTAACACCATGATGCCCTGCGTCATTATCGGCGAGCGCATGGGCGAAATTCTCAAGGCAGCCTGACAAGGGTCGCCATCGCACTTCAAAAAGATAGCCCTATGAAGTGCATCCGTGAAAGCGCTGCATTGAAGCAGCATTAACTATTTCATCACAACCAGGAGACAGACGACATGAACACCCCCGTTAAAACAGAACGCTGGAGCGGCAAGATTTTCACCGGCAGCTGGGTTGCCGCTCAAGGCGGCGTCGCCCCAGTGCTCGAAGCCGCCACCGGTGCGGCGCTCGGCGAAGTCGGCGTGGCCTCGCCAGAGGACGTGGATGCGGCAGCGCGCTCCGCCCAGGCAGCCCAAAAGGCGTGGGCCGCCACACCGTTTGACCAGCGCGCCGCCATCGTGCGCGAAGCGGCGCGGCTGCTCAAGGAGCGCGCTGCCGAGTTCACCCAGTGGAACGTGCGCGAGTGCGGCTCCATCGTGCCCAAGGGGGAGTGGGAGGTGGGCATCACCCATGAGCAGATGCAGCAGGCCGCGGCTTTGGCCGGCTTGCCCAACGGCATGATGTTTCCGTCCAGCGTTCCGGGGCGAACCAACTTGTGGCAGCGCGTCCCGCTCGGTGTGGTGGGCGTGATCGCGCCGTGGAATTTCCCTCTGTTCCTTGCGATGCGCTCGGTGGCGCCAGCCCTGGCGCTGGGCAACGCCGTGTTGCTCAAGCCCGACCTGCAAAGTGCCGTGACGGGTGGCGCATTGATTGCCCGCCTGTTCGAGGATGCCGGCCTGCCGCCGGGCGTGCTGCAGGTCTTGCCGGGCGGTCCTGCCACCGGCGACGCCGTGGTGCGCCATCCCTGTGTGAACATGGTCTCCTTCACCGGCTCCACGGCGGTCGGACGCCAGATCGGCGAATTTTGCGGACGTGCGCTGAAGAAGGTGGCGCTTGAACTCGGCGGCAACAACGCCATGATCGTGCTCGATGACGCCGACCTCGACGGCGCCAGCAGTTGCGCCGCCTGGGGTGGCTTTTTGCACCAGGGGCAAATTTGCATGGCGGCGGGCCGCCATCTGGTACACCGCAGCGTCGCCGACGCCTATGCCGCCAAGTTGGTCGAACGCGCGAAGAAACTGTATGTGGGCGACCCCCATGCCGGCCCGGCGCACCTGGGCCCGCTGATCAATGACCGCCAGACCGAACGCGTTCACCGCATCGTGACCGAGTCGATCGCGGCCGGCGCCACCTTGCTTGCCGGCGGCACGCACGAAGGGCGTTTTTACCAGCCGACCGTGTTGTCGAACGTGGCTGTGGACATGCCCGCCTTTGCCGAAGAGATTTTCGGGCCGGTGGCGCCGATCACGGTCTTTGACACCGACGAGGAAGCGGTCGCCCTGGCCAACAGCAGCGAGTACGGACTGGCCGCGGCGATTCACTCCAGGTCGACCGCCCGCGCCTTGCGCATGGCCTCGCAACTGAAATCCGGCATGGTGCACATCAATGACCAGCCGGTCAACTGCGAACCCCAGGTGCCGTTTGGCGGCATGGGGGCGTCGGGTAGCGGTGGCCGGTTTGGCGGCCCCGCCAGTATTGACGAATTCACGCAAGCCCAGTGGGTGAGTGTGAGCGAGAAAGCGGCGCAGTATCCGTTCTGATTCGTCGTTCGGTTTTTGATCACAGCAAAGCTTGTCATGCACAGCCGTCAGACGGTTTGTCGTTCGATGGCTGTGATCAAAGCATGGATTTTCATAAATATCGATAAAAAACAGGGTTATCGATAATATTAAAGTGAAAAAATAAAAATATAATTTCTCGATAGTTCGATTCAGGAAGAAAAGATTGATTTTCTTCAAGCTGGGTTTTTGAGTTTGGCGGCATTTAAACAGGCTAGCCTGTTTGTTTTTTACCCAAGTTCAGACGAGATCAGGATCGACTCAAGCCCGTCCGGTAGCAACAAAAGGAGACAACATGAAAGTATTGAAAAATACCGTTTTGGTAACTGCGATGGCTATGTCGTTCGCGGTTTGCGGGCCCGCTAGCGCCCAAGGCAAAGACCTGAAGGTGGGTCTTTTGCTACCATTTTCCCAGGTATTTGCCGTGTATGGCGAGGCCATCAAGGAGGGTTTTGACCTGGCCATCGAAGAGGCTGGTGGGCAGGTTGCGGGCAGGAAGATCGTGGTCCTCAAGGAGGACAACAAGGAAGATCCCAAGGTCTCGCTGCAAATGGTGCGCCGTTACACCAAGGACGACAACGTTGATTTCATCGTCGGGCCGATTGCCTCGCACGTGGTGGGAGCCATCCGCGACGAGGTGCACCGCTCCAAGACTTTCCTGCTGGTGGCCAATGCCGGCAATAACGAGATCACCGGCAAGAACTGCAGTCCGTACATCGTACGCACCTCGTTCTCGAACTGGCAGGTCAATCACTCGATGGGTCAGTACGCGGCTGAAAACATCGGCAAGTCGGCGCTGACCGTCAGTGCCAACTACGATTCCGGCCGGGAGCAGGCGGGGGCATTCCGCCAGGGCTTTATTGAAAAGGGCGGCAAGGCACCCCTGGAGGAGTGGCCGGCCCTGGGCACGGCTGACTTCGCGCCTATCATCACCAGCATCCGCGCCAAGCAGGCCGAGGTTGACATGGTGTGGTCGTTCCTGGCTGGCAGTGCCGCGCCGCGATTCATTACACAGGTGACCCAGGCCGGCGTGCGTGGGCCCAAGCTCAAGCTCATGGGGCCGGTCTACATGGCCGATGAACTGTTCTTCCCCGCGATGGGCGACGCGGCGCTCGGCGTGCTGGTCAGTGGCCATTACATGGCCAGCCTCGACACGCCGCGCAACCACGCCTTCCAGGCCCTGTTGAACCACTACCTCGGGGTGTGACGCGACGCCGCCGTACCCACACCCACACTCACCTTGCCCCGAATTTCAGACCATCATCTCACCCACTTGCAAAAGGAAAAAACTGCATGAAAGACATTTCCAAAGTCATCAAGCTGCATGTCGACAACACGCAAAACCTGTTCAAGGTGCCGCGCGCGTCCTTTGTCAGCACCGATGTGTTCGACGCCGAGCGCGACGCGATCTTTAACCACTGCTGGTTGTACCTGGGGCATGCCTCGGAGCTCACCAAACCGGGTCAGTTCGTCACCCGCACCGTGGCCGGGCGCAATCTGATCTTCAATCGTGATGTCGATGGCCAGGTCAACGCTTTCATGAACACCTGTCCGCACCGTGGCGCCACCGTGTGCCGCGACCGCGCGGGGACGGCCAAGAATTTTCAGTGCTTCTACCACGGCTGGGTGTTCGGCAGCGACGGCACACTCAAGAGCCAGCCCGGCAAGGAGTCCTACTGCGAGGGCTTTAACGACCACGGCGGCGCCAACCTGGTGCGGGCCCCCCGGCTTGAGGAATACCGCGGCTTTTACTTTATCGCCTTCGACCAGGATATCGTCGACCTGGCCACCTACCTGGGCAATGCGCGCGAATACATTGACCTGGTGGCTGACCAGTCCAAAGCCGGCATGGGGATCGTCGGCGGCACGCAGGAGTACAGCATCCGCGCCAACTGGAAGCTGCTGGTCGAGAACAGCATCGACGGCTACCACGCCTCGACGACGCACGCAAGCTACCTCGACTACCTGAAGGGTACGGCTGGTTCGCTGGCCGCCGTGGGCTTGGTGGGAGTCGGTCGCGACCTGGGTAACGGCCATGCGGTGATCGAATATACCGGCCCCTGGGGCCGTCCGATCGGACAGTGGATTCCGGCCTGGGGCGAGCAGGGCAAGGTCGACATCGAACGCATCGTTGGCGGTCTGACGCAAAGATTCGGCGAGGAGCGGGCCCAGCGCATGGCCCTGAAGAATCGCAACTTGTTGATCTTCCCCAACCTGATCATCAATGACATCATGGCGATCACGGTGCGCACTTTTTATCCGTTGGCCCCTAATCAGTTGCATGTCAATGCCTGGGCGCTGGCACCGGCGGACGAAAGCGAATGGTCGCGCAAGTCACGGCTGGAGAACTTTCTCGAATTTCTGGGGCCGGGCGGGTTCGCCACGCCCGACGATGTCGAAGCGCTGCAGCAGTGCCAGACGGGCTACGAGAACATGCGCGAGGCTGGCTGGAATGACATCTCTAAGGGCATGGGCAAGGCGCAGCCGGCGATGGACGACGAAATCCAGATGCGCGCCTTCTGGATCGAGTGGAACGCCCGCATCGAACAAGCCAACAACGCCCGCTGAAGAAGAGGAGAGCCCATCATGCAAGCACAAGCATTCACCCGCAGTGAAATCGAAGACTTTTTGTACCACGAGGCGGCCCTGCTCGACGACTGGCAGCTGCCGGAATGGCTGGCCCTCTACACCGCCGACGCCCGCTATGAGGTGCCGTCCACCGATCTGCCCAAGGACGCATCTCCGGAAAACAACCTGTTTTACATCGCCGACGACGCCTTCCGCCTGAGCGAACGCGTCAAGCGGCTGATGAAGAAAACTGCCTTTGCGGAATATCCCCGCTCGAAGACGCGCCATCTGGTCAGCAACGTGCGCATTCTGGATAGCAGCGGTGACCGCTGCCGGGTCAGCAGTGCCTTCGTGACCTACCGCACCAAGTCCGGGGTGACCGATACCTACATCGGCAGCAGCGAACACACCATCGTGCGCGGTGACGCTGGCTTGCGCATCGCCAGCAAGCGCTGCACGCTCGACCTCGATTCGCTGCGTCCGCAAGGGCGCGTGAGCATCATTCTCTAAGGCCGTCCACCATGATCCCCTTTCGCTACCGCAAGCTGGGCTACGTAGCCCTGAATGTGACCGATCTCGAACGCTCGGTCCGTTTTTACACCGACATGGTCGGACTCGATCTGTCGGAGCCGCCCGGCGCCGGTCCGGCGTTTCTGCGCTGCGGCGCCGATCATCACCACGTGGTGCTGTATCCGGCCGCCGAGCCGGGCATCAAGCGCGTGGCCTTCGAGCTGGAGAGCCGGGCCGAGATGGAGCATGCCCGCAAGCACCTGGCGAGCCTGGGGCTGGTGGTCGAAGATATACCGGTTGAAGAACGCGCCGCGTTGCGCCAGGGCGACGGCCTGCGTTTTGTCGAACCGAACTCGGGCCTGACCTTCGAGCTGTACACCCGTGTGTTGCAAATGGCGCTGCCGTTTCGCCAGAGTCTGACCAAAATCGTCCGCCTGGGCCATGTGGTGCTGTCGGTCGAGCGGTTTGACGAGATGACTGACTTTCTGACCACGCAGCTCGGCTTCGCGGTGTCCGATTTCGTCGAGGGCCGCTTCGCCTTCCTGCGTTGCCAGCCCAACCCTTTGCACCACTCGTTTGCGATCGGCCGCTCGGCGGCGGGCAACCACCTCAACCATGTGAACTTCATGGTCAGCGACATGGATGACATCGGCATCGCGATGAACCGGCTGCAAAAGCATGAGGTGCCCATCGTCTTCGGGCCGGGCCGCCACCAGCCCTCGGGCAGCATCTTCCTGTACTTCCTCGATCCCGATGGCATGTCGTTGGAGTACAGCTTCGGCATGGAGGAGTTCCCGGAAAAAGGCGCGCGCGAGGCGCGCATGCTGGAGGCGCATCCGCTGGCGCTCGATACCTGGGGCAGTGTGCCGCAACCGGCCTTCGGCAAGGTCGGCGCGATTGAGCCGAAGGTGCGGACATGAACCCCACCAATACATCGAACACTGAGCCACAAGAGGCCCCTTGGGCCACCCAGGCCCAACCCCACCGCGGCCGGGTGGCGGTGGTGACCGGCGCGGCGCGCGGCATCGGGCTGGAGATTGCCTTGCGGCTGGCGCGCGACGGCGCCCACCTGGCGCTGGCCGATACCGATGGCGAGCAGCTGGCGGTCGCTGCCCAGGCGGTGCGCCAAGCCGGCGCCGAGGTCATTACGCAGGTCGGCGACCTGTCGCTGGAAGCCTCGGCCAACGAATTGATGGCCGCCGCGCTGGCCGCCTTTGGCCGCATCGACATCCTGGTCAACAACGCTGGCGGCGGCGTGATCCTGCCGTTCCTGGCGCACACGCCCGAAACGCTGAAACGTACCATCGACCGCAACCTGTGGACGGTGCTCTGGTGCTGCCGCGCGGCGCTGCCGACGATGCAGGCGCAGCGCTATGGTCGCATCGTGACGCTGGGCGCCGACTCGGTGTACAGCGGCCTGTGGGACCACGCCGCCTACAACGCCGCCAAGGGCGGTGCGCATGCGCTGGCCACCGGCCTGGCGCGCGAGTTCGCGCGCGACGGCATCACGGTCAACACGGTCGCGCCCTGCGCGGTCAGCACGCCGCAACTGGTCGAGCTGGGGCAGAAAGATCCGGCGCTGGTGGACAAATTTCTCAGCATCATCCCCATGGGCCGCGCCGCTGACATGGCCGAGGTGGCCTCGATGGTCAGCTACGTCGCTTCCGACCAGGCCTCGTTCGTCACCGGGCAGGTGATCAGTGTCAACGGCGGCAGTACGATGCGCTGATGACAGGCGTGAAACCCGCGATGACTCTGGCAGATTCGATGGGCACCGACTGGCCGCGCGTTGCGCTGCTGATGCTGTGTGGCGTGTTTGTGGCCACCCAGGTCGGCAAGCTGCCGCCCGCCATGCCCGGGCTGCGTGAACACTTCGGCGCGAGCCTGGTGCAGCTGGGCTGGATTTCCTCGGTGTTCAATCTGGTCGCCGCGCTCGTCGCGCTGGCCACCGGTCTGGTCGCCGACCGCGTCGGGCTGCGGACCATGCTCAAGCTCGGCCTGCTGGCGCTGGGGATGGGCGCCCTGCTCGGCGCCAGCAGTGGCGGTATCGGCTGGCTACTGGTGTCGCGGGTGATGGAAGGTCTCGGCTTTGTCGGCATCGTCGTGGCCGCTCCGGCGCTGATGCGCGAGGCGGCCGGGCTGTCCGCCAGCGCCTGGTGCTCGGCTTGTGGAGCAGCTACATGGCGTTGGGCATGACGGCGATGCTGCTGGCCGCACCGTGGTTGATCGGCCTGATGGGCTGGCGCGGCGGGTGGTGGACCGGGGTGATGGGGTCAGCGCTGCTGTTGCTGGTGGTCTTGCGTGTTTTTCCGGGCAGCGGGCGCGCATCAGCGGCGCCGCAGGCCGCCTCCAGCCTGTTGCACGGTCTGCGCGTGGCCACGCCGTGGTTGCTGGCCGGCTGCTTCGCCATCTACACGCTGCAATGGATGGCGATGATGGTGTGGCTACCCACGTTCCTGTACGATGAATTCCAATTCGGCCTGGGGCAGGCCACCGTAATTGTCGCGGTCGTGATCGTTGCCAACGCGCCGGGCAATTGGCTGGGTGGCTACCTGTCACAGCGTGGCCTGGCGCCTGCGCGCCTGATTCTGGCCTCCGGCCTGGTGATGGGGGTGACTGGCTGGGCTGCTTTCGCCGCTGATCTCGATCCGGCGTTGCGCTTTGCGCTGTGCGTGGTGTTCTCCTTCATTGGCGGTGTGCTGCCGGCCTCCATCTATGCCTGTGTGCCAGCCGTCGCCGCGCGGCAGCAGAACTTTGCTTCCGTCAACGGTCTGGTGGTGCAAGCGTCGAATATCGGTGCGCTGCTGGGCCCGCCGCTGGCGGCGGCCCTGGTGGTGAGCAGCGGCTGGCGCGGGGTCGGACCGGTCTACCTCATGACGGCTGCGGTGTCGGCGCTGCTGATCGTGCTGGCCGCACGGGCCCCTGAAATGCGGCCGACTGCAAGCGCGAGGAGGGTTCATGGCTAAACTGTTCAACGCAACGCACGCAACGCACGCAACGCACGCGACGCGCGGCAGGGCGCCGACGGGGGTGCGGCCCAAGGTGCGGCGCACGCAGGAGGCGCGCAGCGACGAGATGAAGCAGCGCATCCTTGCCGCGGCCTTTGAGGTGTTGAAGGAGGGCGGCATCGCCGGTTTCACCACGCCCGAAGTCGCGCGTCGCGCAGGCGTTTCGCGCGGCGCGCAGGTGCACCACTTTCCAAGCAAGCACGAACTCGTGGTCGCGGCCATGGAGCATGTGTTCCAGTTGGCGCTCGCGCATGGTCTGGAGCTGGCGAAAACCGCGAAGCAGTCGAATCGACCGCTCGAGGCCTTGATCAAGGACGCGTCGGCGTTTTATTTCAGCGACTATTTTTATGTCGGGCTGGACATGCTGCTGGCCGGCGCCAAGGACCCGGCGCTCAAGGACGCCGCCGTGCAGGTGGTGTGCAATTACAGGCGGCCGGTCGAGCAGGCGTGGTTGTCGGTGATGCGCGAACTTGGTCTGCCGGAGGCGGTCTCCGAAGATCTGTTGCTGCTCACCGTCAGCCTGGTGCGCGGCCTGGGCATTCGTGCGCTGTGGTCGCCCGAGACCGAGCGCGTGGCGCGATTGCTGTCGTTGTGGCAGGACATGGTGGGCGGCTACATCAAGTCCACCGGCCCGTTGCTGCACCAACCCGAACCTCTCCAGGAGCGCTGATGATGAAACCCTCAGCCATCCCCGCTGGCAATGTCGACATGCATACGCACGTCGTGCCAGCGGAGTTTCCGTCCTATCTCGGCCACCGGCTGGGCGTGCGCTGGCCGTCGATGGCCGAGGCGCAGCCCTGCCACCGTCACGTGATGCTCGACGGCAAGGTCTATCGCACCGTGTCGCACCAATGCTGGGACTGTGCCGTGCGGCTGGCCGACATGGACGCCATGGGCATCGCGCGGCAGGTGCTCTCGCCCATGCCCGAGTTGCTGTCGTATGGGCTGGACGGTGACGACGGGCAGGTCTTGTCGCGCTTTCTGAATGAGGCGATTGCCGGCATGGTGCAGGCGGCGCCGACCCGCTTCACGGGCCTGGGCGCGGTGCCGCTGCAGGACGTGGATATGGCGATCCGGGAGCTGGATTTTCTGCTGCATCAGCTCGGTCTGGCCGGGGTCGAGATCGGCAGCAACATCAACGGCGTGAGCATCGGCGATGCACGCTTTCTGCCGTTCTTCGAGGCCGCCGAACGCTGGGGCGCCGCCATCTTCGTGCATGCTCTGCGGCCGGCCGGAATGGAGAGGTTGGTGGGCCCCCCCATTCTTGAGCAGGCGCTGGCCTTCCCGGGCGAGGTCGGTCTGGCTGCGGCTTCGATGCTGACAGGCGGCACGCTGGCGCGCTGTCCGCGCCTGCGCATCGCTTTCAGCCACGGCGGCGGCACGCTGGCGCAGTTACTGCCCCGCCTGCAGCATGCCTGGGCCTGCTTCCCGGCGCTGCAGGCGGCGATGCCGACGGCGCCGCGCGAAGCCGCCCGCACCCTGTATTACGACGATCTGGTTTACGACAGCACCACCATCGCCTACCTGCTGCAGACCTTCGGGCCGACGCAGCTCATGCTTGGCAGCGACTACCCGTTCGCGATCATGGACCCGGACCCGGTCGGCCGCCTAGCCGCCCTGACGCTGGACGAGCCGGTGCGGGCACTGCTGCGCCACGGCAACGCGACGCGCTGGCTGGGCTTGGAGGCGCGCCATGAGGGTTGATCGACACCGGGATGCTGGTTAACACCTATTCTTTTTTATTCTTATTGAGTGAAAATATTTATATTTATAGGTGATGGGCAGTGAATGATCTAAGCAGGATGATGGCGGCGGCAACGCCGATGGATGCCGCCAACCGGCCCCCGGTGGGTGTGGTAGTTGGCGACCCCTGCGGCGTGGGGCCGGAGGTGGTGGCCAAGGCCTGGGCGTCGGGTCGGCTGCATGCGGTGTGCCGTCCGGTGCTGATCGGTAGTGCCGCCGCCATGCGGCAGGCGCTCCAGATCGCCGGGTTGACGGCGAGTGTGCGCGTGGTCGCCGGGCCTGAGGACATTCTGGACAGCAGCGATGTGCTCGACATCATCGACTCAGGCGCACTGGCGCCGGCCGACATCACCCCGGGCGTTGACAACGCAGCCTGCGGCCTGGCGGTTGCCACCTGGCTGGACGAAGCCGACCGCCTGGCGCGGGTCGGTCGCTTGGGGGGCACCGTCATGGGACCGATCAGCGCCGAGGCCATGGGCATGGCCGGGGTGCTGGACCGCGTCATCCACGTCAAGCCCGGCGAGAGTTATCTGCTGCTGGCCTCGGGCCCGCTGCGGGTGGCGCACTTGACCGACCACCTGCCGTTGCGCGACGTCTCCGCCCTGATCGCGGCCGAGTTGATCACGCGCGCCTTGCACCAGCTCAATGCCGCGCTGCGCCAGTGGGGCATCGCCCAGCCGCGCATCGCGGTGGCGGGCTTCAACCCCCATGCCAAGGGTCTGGAAGACGAAACGCAGATTGCGCCGGGCGTGGCGCAGGCCCGCGTCGAGGGCATTGACGTGGTCGGTCCGGTCAGCCCCGACACCGTGTTCCGCCAGGGCATCGAGGGCCGTTACGACCTGATTCTTGCCATGTACCACGACCAGGGCCATATCGCGATCAAGACCTGGGGCTTTTCCGGCAACATCGCGCTGGTCGTCGGACCACCCTATGTCCACGTCACGGTGGCGCATGGAACCGCCTATGACATCGTGGGGCGTGGCGTGGCGGACCCGTCGATGGTGCTTAACGCCATTCTCACCGCCGCCTCGCTGGCGGCCGGGCGTGGCTTTGCCAGCCTGGCATGAGCATGACCATGCGCCTTGAAACAACTTTATCTGAAAATCAGGAGTCTTTTGTGAGTATTGCGAGTGTTACCCAGCCCATGACCTTCATCGCGCGCACCACGGACGTGGAGCCCGGTTGCGCCCTGCAGGTCAATCTCGGGGGGCGTCCACCCCTGGCCTTGGTGCGCCTGGACAATGAGTTTTTCGTGATCAATGACACCTGCACCCACGGCGAAGCGTCTTTGTCGGACGGTGAAATCGTCAATGGTGACATCGAGTGTCCGTTTCACAGTGGCTGCTTTGATATCCGTACCGGTGCCGTGACCGCCTTTCCGTGCGCCAAGGCCTTGACGGTGTATCCGGTCAAGGTCGAAGACGACCAGGTGTTCGCGGCGCTCGATGCCGGCACCTGCGCCGATACCCCGGTCTGAATTTTTTATTGTGATGGAGGCTAACCCGCTTCCGGTCGATCAACCTGAAGGAGAACATATGATGGATACTGCCCCGAAACCCCTGCTGGACGAGTTCATTCACCACGAAGACGGTCTGCGTGCTGTTGACCGTCGCATCTTTGTTGACCCGGAACTGTTCGAGCTTGAACAAAGCCGGATCTGGGAGAAAGTCTGGGTCTACGTCGCGCACGAGAGCCAGTTGCCCAAACCCAAGGACTACCTCACCAGCTGGATCGGTCGCGCACCGATTGTCGTCAACCGCGACAAGACCGGTCAACTCAATGCCTTCGTCAATATCTGTTCGCACCGCGGCGCCACGCTGTGCCGCACCTCCAAGGGCAGCGCCAGCAACTTCGTCTGCTCGTTCCACGGCTGGGCTTTTGATGCCCAGGGCAATCTGCTGTCGGCGATGAACGAGGAAGGGGCAGGCTACCCCGAGGGCTTTGACAAGAGCAAGCGCGGCCTGACCAAGGTGCGGCTGGAGAGCTACCGTGGTTTTCTGTTCGCCACGCTGAACCAGCAGGCCGAGCCGCTGGAAGACTACCTGGCCGAGAGCAAAACCTTCATCGACATCGTGGTCGATCAGTCGCCCAAGGGCATCGAGGTGCTTAAAGGCCGCTCGGTCTATACCTTCAACGGCAACTGGAAGATGCAGGCCGAAAACGGCGTCGATGGCAACCACGTCGACACGGTCCACGCCAACTACGTGCAGATGATCAAGAACCGGGCCAAGATTAACGCCGCGGGCCAGCCCCTTAAGGTCATGGCGGTGGGCGACTTCAACCGTTTTCGCGGGGGCTACTACGACCTCGGCAAGGGCCACACGCTGCTGTGGTCCACCGTCACCAATCCGCAGGACCGGCCGGTCTACGCGCGCCGCGAAGAACTGGCTGAGCGCATGGGCCAGGAGAAGTCGGACTGGGCCATTAGCCGCTCACGCAATCTGCTGATTTACCCCAACATGTTCCTGATGGACCAGATGGGTACGCAGATCCGCATGTTCCGGCCGCTGTCGGTCGACAAGACCGAGGTCACGATTTACTGCTTTGCGCCCGTGGGCGAAGCGCCGGTCGAGCGCACCAAGCGCATCCGCCAGTACGAGGACTTCTTCAACGCCTCCGGCATGGCCACGTCCGATGACCTGACGGAATTCAACGAGACGCAGAAGGGCTGCAACAATCACAGTGTCATCCGCTGGAGCGACATGTCTCGCGGTATGGCGCACGAGCTTGCTGGCCCCGATGACCTTGCAAGCGGATTGGGCATCACACCGGCATCCAGTGGTGTGAAGGCATCTGACGAAGGTATTTTTGTTGCCCAGCACCAGCGCTGGGCCGAGCTGATGAAGACACCAAGCATGGGAGACAAATCATGAGCGATAGCGCATTGCTGAATTCTGTGACCGCCTTGCTGTACCGCGAGGCCGAATATGTCGATGAGCGCCGCTGGGACGAATGGCTGGCCCTGTTCGACCCCCAGGCGGAGTACTGGATTCCGTCCTGGGATTCAGAAGATGAGTACACCCGCGACCCGCAGACCGAAATCTCGCTGATGTACTACGGCGACCGCACCGGCCTGGAAGACCGCGTGTTCCGGCTGCGCACCGGCCGCTCGGCCGCCTCCACGCCGCTGCCGCGCACCTGCCACATCGTGTCGAACGTGCGTGCCACACTGGACGCCGAGGGCCGCTGCAGCGTCAAGGCGAACTGGGTCACGCATCTTTTCCGCAACAGTATCTCGCAGAGCTTTTACGGGCACTATGAATACCTGCTTCTGCCGCAGGCCAAGGATTTGGGCAGCGACTGGCGCATTGGCAAGAAGAAGATCCTCGTGCTGAATGACCTGATCGATACAGTACTCGACATTTACAGCGTCTGACGCGATTCATGGAGGGCCCATGGCCACAACCAAAAAGACAGAAAAAAAGCCCGCGACAAAGGTCGCAACAAAGGCCGAGCCCCACCGCAGCCGCTTGCGCTTTACCGGAAAAACGGCCGTCATCACCGGCGCAGCGCAGGGCATCGGCCGTGCCGTGGCACGGGCCATGGCGGAGGAGGGCGCCCACGTCGTGCTGGTCGATCGCTCGAAGATCGTGCAGGAAGTGCGTGACGAGTTGCTGGCTGCGGGCCACCGTGCGACGGCCCTGCTGGTCGATGTCGAGAAGTACAATGACTGCAAGAAGGCGATGGTCAAGGCGCAAGCGCTGGACGGGCGCATTGACGTGCTGGTGAACAATGTCGGTGGCACGATCTGGGCCAGGCCCTTCGCGCATTACAGCGAGGAACAAATCAGCGCCGAGATCAATCGCTCGCTGTTCCCCACGCTGTGGTGCTGCCACGCGGTGCTGCCGCATATGCTGGCGCAGGGCGGTGGCAGCATCGTGAACGTCTCTTCGACCGCCACACGCGGCATCCACAGGGTGCCGTACTCGGCGGCCAAGGGTGGGGTGAATGCGATCACGGTCTGCCTGGCGTTCGAGTATGCGCAGCAGGGCATCCGCGTCAATGCCGTTGCTCCAGGTGGCACCGATGTCGGGGCCCGGCGCATTCCCCGCAATACCGAATCCATGACGGAGCAGGAGCGCACTTGGTACCAGGCGATTGTTGATCAGACACTGGATGTGGCCTTCATGAAGCGCTATGGCACGCCCGACGAGCAGGCGGCCGCCATTTTGTTTCTGGCTTCGGACGAGGCCAGCTACATCACCGGCGTGACGCTGCCGGTGGCGGGTGGTGATCTGGGCTGACGCGGTCAGTGTTGGTCGCCGCACGCCGGGCGGGCCAGTATTTATGCCAGCGGTTTGACCAATTTGGCCAAGCTGCACTCTTGATTGAGCTCATTGATTGAGTCCAATCATTAATTCACATCAAAACTAGGAGACAGAAAAATGAAATTCAAGTTAAGCACCAGCAGCTTGGTGACCGCCGCCTGCTTGGCGTCCACAGCTCAAATGGCTCACGCCACAGACGTCTTCCGGCTGGAAGGCTTTGGGGCCATTTCGCGCGCCATGGGCGGCACAGCTGCGGCCTTCGATGTGGGTGCTGCCGGCATGATGACCAACCCGGCCACCTTGTCATTGATGGCACCGGGCTCCGAACTTCATTTGGGCTTGGATCTGATTACCGCAGATATCAATGTGCAAAATCAATCGACCGGGGAAAGTGTTTCATCCGGTACCCACTCCAGTAACCGAGGCCCCTATTTGGCCCCCGAGGCAGCCTACACGCACCGCAATGGCGATCTGGCGTACGGCGTTGGGCACTGCGAGAGCAGATGTCCATCCGCGAGATCTCTAGGCGCACAGGCCTAGCTCGTAACACAGTGAAGAAGTACCTTCGATCAGATGAGACCGAACCCGCATATGTACGGCGAGTCGGTCCAAGCAAGCTCGATCTCTATGCTGAAAAGCTAACCGCCTGGCTTGAAATAGAGGTCACAAAATCGCGGAAACAGCGGCGCAATTTAAAGCAGATCTACACACAGCACTGCAAAGACTCAACCAAAAAAGGAGAAGATCAAGAACTTACCCACACCGTGAGCACATTCTGCTCACAAAGAGTGTGGGTCAAGATTGGATGGAAAGAATGGGTCAGGCTTCAGTGCAATTCAACATGCTGCCCTCAAGACGTTGCAAGGATCTTGCCAAGAACGCTTTTTACGGCAAGAATCCCGATATTTTTCGGGTTTACCCCTAGATGTACGATGCGATATTTTCACGAAAAGGAATAAATTTGGCGCGACTAAGTGTTTACCCTTGGAGCGATAGTTGGCAATTTTCTGAATTATTTAAGCATTTGGTTTAATCCTTATTGCTATAATTCACCAAATGATCAAAATTGGCTGACATCAATGACATCGAGTCTGCTTGTATTAATGATCCATCAATCTCGATAAATACGTTGTTGAAAATACTGAAAAGATGGGCTGCTCATGAGTTACAAATACCCACCGGACAGCGATTTGCGTCGACTGTTGCGCTTTGAACCGAACAGTGGCGCGATCTGGCTGGGTGAACGTCGCATGTTGTTGACGCACACCTTGGGACTGACGGCGCTGCGTCGTGACTTGGTCTCGTCGGTTGGCATCGAGCACACGCGGCGCCTCCTGACGCGAATGGGGTACGCCTCGGGCGTGAGCGATGCCGAGTACGCCAAAAAAACGCGCCCGAATGCATCTTTTCAAGACTGCTTCATGGTTGGTCCGCAACTTCATATGCTTGAGGGCGCAGCGCGCGTGACTCCGATCAAGCTCACGATAGACCCTGGTTCAGGCAAGTTTTATGGCGAGTTTCGCTGGGATGATTCCTGGGAGGCCTATGCGCATCAGAAGGAATTTGGCCTGGTGGATGAAGCCACCTGCTGGACGCTGCAGGGCTATGCTAGCGGCTACACCAGTGCCTTTATGGGCCGACTGATCCTTTACAAGGAAACCTTATGCACTGGCTGTGGTGCCGATCACTGCCTTGCCGTGGGTCGGCCCATTGAAGAATGGCCTGACGGCGATGCACATCGAATTTATTTCAAAGACGACTCACTTCTGGCAAAAATTGAGTCGCTGCACTCGCAGGTGGTGTCCCTCAAATCATCCATTGAGCCCATTGGCCAAGGGGGGCAGATGGTGGGCAGCTCCAGCGCTTTCCGCAAAGCCTATGCATTGCTGGAAAAGGCTGCACAAACCCAGGTCACAGTTTTGCTGACCGGCGAAACGGGCGTTGGCAAGGAGCGCTTTGCCCACGCACTGCATGATCTGTCATCCAACGTGAAGGGCCCCTTCATCGCCGTCAATTGCGCGGCTCTGCCTGCGGAACTGGTCGAGGCCGAGCTGTTTGGTGTCGAAAAAGGGGCCTTCACAGGTGCCACTGCGACACGCTCCGGACGCTTCGAACGGGCTGATGGCGGCACCCTGATGCTTGACGAGATCGGCGATCTTCCGCTGGCAGCGCAGGCAAAGCTGCTCCGCGTTCTGCAGGACGGTGAAATCGAACGAATCGGCGGCGAATCCACACGAAAGGTCAACGTGCGTTTGGTGGCTGCGACCAATGTTGACTTGGAGCAGGCGGTTTTGAGTGGCCGCTTCCGCAGAGACTTGCTGTTTCGCCTCAACGTCTATCCAATTTCCATCCCGCCGCTGCGCGAACGCAAATCAGATATTGAACCGCTCGCGCAAAGCATGCTGGTGCGTTTTAACGTTTTGCACAACAAGTGTGTGGCCGGTTTCGAAGAACGCGCCATGCAGGCCATGCTTCGGCACCACTGGAGTGGGAATGTGCGAGAACTTGAAAATCTGGTTGAACGTGGTGTCATACTGGCAGCTCAAGGCGGCATGATCGAGGTTGAACACATTTTCTCCAACATGCCCGATTTAGCACCAATAGGACTTAACAGACATGGACAGTTGGCTATGCAGCCCAATGAACAGGCAAAGAGCCTGAGTTCTCGGATTTTGGACAGCGGCTACTCGCTGGAGGAAATAGAGGCGCTCGTGCTTGACCATGCGGTATCCCGCGCACGTGGCAACCTGTCGGAGGCGGCGCGCCTGTTGGGCCTGACACGGCCACAACTGGCCTACCGACAAAAACGGCGCGATGCCGAACTGGCTGGCGCGAGCGTGCCGAAGTCCGACACCCAGTCCGATGCTTCATCGTAATACTTTTAACAAAATGACGGCTAAGCCAACTGACAACCCCAAGTCGACACCGCGCACCTTGATCGAACGTGCCTATCTGGCGTTGCGCCATGACGTGATTTGCGGCAAGCTCGCACCCGGCGAGCGCCTGCGCGTGGAACACTTGAAAGACCAATACGAGGTAGGCGCCGGTACCCTGCGCGAGGCCTTGTCGTTGCTACTCTCAGATGCCTTAGTAACATCAGAAGGTCAACGCGGATTTCGTGTGGCACTGATCTCGCTAGCAGATTTGGAAGACGTGACCAACACCCGAGTCATGCTGGAAACCGAGGCGCTGCGACAGTCGATTCGCCACGGCGATAAGCAATGGGAAGCCGCGCTGATACAGAGCTACGAACTTTTGACCAGGACTGAGTTGAACCTGGAAGGGTCCACATCGGACGACTGGGAGCATCTCAACAAGACCTTTCATAATGCATTGATTGCGGCTTGCAGTTCAACCTGGACGAAGTACCTTCTTTCTATCCTTTTCCGTCACTCCGAGCGGTACCGGAACGTCAATTTGCGCCTGACCGCGGCCCACACCAGCGGGCGCGATGTTCACAAAGAACACGAAGATATCTTTCGTGCAGCCATTGATCGACAGGACGCACGTGCGGCCTTAGCGTTGGAAGTGCATATCCGACTGACTCATGACGTTGTTAAAAGGCATGCCATACTGTGATTTAAAGGCTAGCATGAGGAATCAAAGAGTCGGGTTATGGCAGAGAATTTCAACCCAGCGGTGGGGCGTCGTTATGCAGGCGTATTCTTCGCCTCGCCTCAAGCCTGATCCAACGCCAGCGCGATGTCGGCCAGGATGTCCTGCGAGTCTTCCAGCCCGACCGACACACGGACCAGCCCCTCACTGATACCGTGCGCGGCGCGTTCCTCAGGCCTGTAGGTGGCGTGGATCATGCTGGCCGGGTGCTGCGCCAGGGTTTCGGCATCACCCATGCTCACCGCACGGGTGACAAGTTGCAGCGAGTCCATGAAGCGGATGCCCGCGGCCATGCCGCCGCGCAACTCGAACGTCGCCATGCCGCCAAACTGGCTCATCTGGCGCTTGGCCAATTCGTACTGCGGAAAGTCTGGCAAGCCCGGAAAGTACATGCTGAATCGCCCCGGGACTGAACTGACCCCCAGAAGTTGGACGGTTATGGTTCCGCCGATCGGGCGGTGCTTCTTAACCGGTATTCCACAGGGCTGAGCCCTTGCAACCCGAGCTTTATGCGTCCGTGGTTGTAATAGCTAATGTAATCATGCACGCCGGCTTCCAGCGCATCAAGGCTGTTGGGCGCTGCAAGATGGAAATACTCGGCCTTGAGGGTACCGAAGAAGCTCTCAATCACCGCGTTGTCAAAGCAATTGCCCTTACGGCTCATACTTTGCTTGACTCCACGTCGCGCGAGCATTGCACGGTAGGGCTGCATCTTGTAGTGCCAGCCCTGGTCAGAATGCACAATGAGTTCAGCAGTGCATCTAGTCCGGGAAAGGGCTACCTGCAGCGTGCTTGAAACCAGCTCAAAGACAGGACGCCGTGCCATACGGTGCGCGACGATCTCGCCGTTGTAGAGGTCCATGCAGGCCGACAAGTAGAGCTTCTGACCATTCACATTGAACTCAGTGACATCGGTAGCCCACTTCTGGTTTGGCGCGGTCGCGCAGAAGTCGCGCTGCAGAATATTGGGTATTCCGGTCGATCGTGACCAGGCATTCTGGTTTGTCGTGACCGGCGATTCTGGTGGATCGTGACCGCTCGTTCCGGGCGATCGTGACCGGGCATTCTGGTTTATCGTGACCGCTGATTCCGGCGGATCGTGACCGCCCTCTGGGGATCCTGGAGGTGACTGGCACGGCGTCGATGTCAGCCAATGCCATGGGGCTACTCGGATCGACAAGCAGCGTGAGGAGCTGCGCATATTTATCCCAACCCAATGCGGGCTAGTCTCACCAGCTTTTGCTGGATTGGACATGCCCGATACCCGAAGGATCACTATGCGTCAGATCAAAGATGTTCTGCGTCTCAAGCTCGAACTCCGTCATTCCCATCAACACATTGCCAGCGCTCTGGGGATCTCCAAAGGAGTTGTAGCCAAGTACATCAAACTCGCCAGCGATGCGGGCCTGTACTGGCCCCAAATCCAACCCTTGAGCGAAACGGACCTTCACCACCGATTGTTCGGGTCTGTCAAACGCTCCAGCGGCTTTCTAGCCCCCGACTACGCCCGGATTCATCAGGAACTTAGGCGCAAGGGCATGACGCTGATGCTGGACTTTGCCAATCACTACGGTACGACGGTGCTTCCGGCAAGGCCTCGGCGCCCCCAGGACAAGGCCAAAGCGGAGTCAGCCGTGCAGGTGGTGGAGCGCTGGATTCTGATGCGTCTGCGCCATCACAAGTTTGACACGGTCGATGAGGTGAACGAGGCGATCGTGCCACTGCTGGAGCGGCTCAATGCCAAGGCGTTTCAGAAGCTGCCGGGCAGTCGTGCCAGTGTCTTTGCCGAGATTGACGCGCCAGCGCTGAGACCACTTCCCACGCAGGCCTGGGAGATGGCAACCTATAAGACGGTGAAGGTACACATCGACTCCCATGTTGAGTTTGACGAGCACTATTACAGCGTTCCGCATGCGTTGATCTCGCAGACGCTGGAGGTGCGCGCCACGCAAAAGGCAGTTGAAATCCTGTACCGTGGCGAACGCGTAGCAACACATGCGCGCAGTACGCACAAGCGCAAGTACACCAAACACCTCCCTCACAGCCCCGTTTAGTGGGCCGCCAGCATCACATACCGGTGAAAAAACGCAATGAACTTAGCGATGCGCAAACGTCACAATACAATCGGCGCAGCGCAACTCTTGCACGCTTCGCAACCGGTCACGATCGACCGGAATCACCGGTCACGATCGCCGGAATACGCAGAATATTGGGCACGTGCACATCGCTCAGGCCGGAGACATGTAAAGAGCGCTTCTTCGCGCGGATCAACGCGCGCAGCCCCATCTTTTGCATCAGCCGCTGCACGTACTTGTGGTTAACCGGTTCCGCCATTGATTTGCACAGCGCCGCCGTGATGCGTCTGTATCCATAACGGCCCTTGTGCTCGTCGTACACGGCACGGATACTGGCCTCCATGACGCTCTGCTGGTCGGCACACTGGGTCACCTGGCAGTGATAGTAGAACGTGCTGCGCGCCAAGCCTGCTACCTGCAGTAGATCCGTCAATTTGTGGTGAGGCCTCAACCCGGCAATCAGACGCGCTTTGTCGGCGCAGCTGATCTCTTCGACCAGATCAAGGCCTGCAATTTTTTTAGGTATGCAACCTCCGCACGCAGGCGCTCGTTCTCTTCGCGTAGGGCCTGCGTCGAATCAGTGGCGGTCATGTTTGATGGCCTTGAACAGGGCAGTTCAGGTTTCATCTTGGGGCGCAATTGTTTACTGCTCCTGAAAGTCTCCAGACCACCTTGATTGAGTTTGTGTCGCCAGACCACGACCTGATTGGGATTGCGGATGTCATAGATGGCCGCCACCTGGCGGCTCGAAAGTTGTTCGCGGTCCTGATGGGACAGAACCTGCAGTTTAAATGCCGAACTGTATTTGCTGCGTTTGGGGCGCAACCCATCGACACCATGTAAGCGGTAATGACTCACCCAAGTCCTAATCTTCTCTTCGGGAACCGACCACCGCCGAGACAATAGCTTTGCGCCGCCTTCGCCCGACAGGAAGCTCTGGACGACCTGCAGCTTGAAATCCGTTTTGTACTGTTTCATGAAACCCCTTAAAGTTTGTCCAACTTCTGGGGGTCAGTTCAGACCCGGGGCGATTCATGCGCTCGGTGGCCGGGTGGCTGTACAGCAGTTCTGCCACTTTTTGCGCGCTCTGGCAGTGGCGGTCGATGCGCAGGGTGAGGGTTTTCAGGCCCCGCATCACCAGATGCGCGTCTTGGGACGACATCACCGCGCCGGTCAATACGTTCGCCATTAATGGAATTCCTGAATTCGGTGAGTTTGAGTGCTTTAAAGTACTCAAAATCAGCGGTAAGTCGGCAAGATGATCGAGCGGTTGACCATGACGTTGAAAGCCATGCCAGGGCGAACTTGCAGAGTGGGTGAAATGTTCAAGCTTTTCTGCAAAATCTTCGAGCTGACGTCACTCAAGGAATTCATGGCAGCAGCAGAGGCTTGAGCCGATCCGGATGGCGTGTTGAATGCCCCCTGGTTTTGCGGTTGCGACTGCTGGGCGGCAACCCCCAAGAACGACACCAACAGCGCTGACGACCAGGTTTTCCAGAAGTGGTTATTCACCTGATCTTCCATGCCGGATTGACCTTGACCGTCGGCTGCCGACATGGCGCGCAAGGAAATCCGCGAACCATTGGGCAAGATCAGTTCATCCCACGCCGCCAGCACCCGTGATTGACCATAGGCGACATCAGCAGAGTACCTGCCGACCAGGCGCGAACCCTGAGGGATCACCACAGTGTCGGGGTCATTGGTGGCATAAACAGTTTGGCGGGTTTGTGCCACGATGGTGCCAGGCAGATCGGAATTGATGCCAGACAGCATGACCGCGGGGATGACGGAGCCCGCCGTCAATTCAAATTCGCCCAATTTGGGTTTGAGCAATTCTGGCAAGTAGCCGTTTTCAAATGCTTCCTTCATGAAGGCCTTGTTGCGTGCTTGGGCTGCCACTGCAGGGTCAAGACCAGCGGAACCGCCACCAGCCAGAGTGGCAGGTGAATTGCCTGAATTACTGCTGTTACCTGCCACCCCGGCGGGCAAGTTCGCCATGCGCATGGCCTCAGCCGTGGCCGACGCACGGGCAGTCGCAGCACGCCCATTGGCGGCTGACAGCTTCTGATTCACACCGCCACCCATACCCTCACCATCAGCATTCGCACCCATGATTCCTCCTGCAGCCGATTTGGCAGCCAGCGCGGCACCACCCTTGCTGATGTCAGAGGTTTCGGCTGAGTCAGAAGCCATGATGTGCCCCTGAATGCGCTCATACTTGCGCTTTTGCAGCCACAACCGGTGTGCCTCAGCGGGCGAGGGCGGTGAGGCACCACCACTGGCAGTTTGAGTTCCCCCAGGACTGCCTTTTGGATTTGACGAGCGGCTTGTCAATGGCCCTGTTTGCTCGCCATCAGCTATTTGAAGAATGGCTTGATTGCCAACCGCTGCAGCGGCAACAGTTGCTCTGCGCTGGATGTCTTCGGCGTTTTCCTTGTACGGGGCCGTTTGGCCCGGTGCATCGCTGGCGGTCAATTGTTTTTTTGACTCAGCATTGCCACCACTTTTGCCGCTGATCATCACGCCGATCAAAATCGCCGATGCCACGGTGGAGGCACCACCCAAGAGTAAAAACTGCCCTTTCTTGGACAGTCGCTTGGTGCCAGGCGGTGGCGTATGGATTTCCAGCGGCTGACCCGGGCCATCAATGGCCACCACCTCAACGTCCGCTGGATCGTCAGCTTGGGACTTTTTGCCGAATCTGAACATCATTTGGCACCCCAGCTGAACAGACTGTTTGGCGATGATTTTTCGCACTGGACGGTTTGGGCGCTGGCACCCACACCCAGAACCAGACTGAGTTTGGCAGGTTTGCCATCGATGATGTAATAGCCATTCACCAGCCGGGAATTCAGCAGCTCGGTTTCATTGTTCGAGACATTGAACACCGCTGGTGCATCACTGGCCGAAGCACCCGGCGGCAATTGAATGAACGTGTGCGTGTCATTGGCAAAGACACGCGCAGGCTTGAATACCGCCTCACCGGTGCAGGTGTAGCCAAAATCAAGCGTTGTTGGATCAAGCTTGCCAACGGACTTGTCCGCCACGACCCGTTGGGCTTTCGCTTGTTCTGCGGCAAGCTTGGTGGCCGCAATCGATGCCTCAAGTTCTGCCTTTTGCCGTGCGAACGCCTGCGCCTCAGCACTCAGATCACGGGTCATGGCCGCTGGGTCATACCAGCTCACCATAGGCAAGTACTCGGTTTTGCTCGACACCAGGTGCATGTAATAGATGCGGCCTTTGTCAGTCGTCACCACCAGGTTCGTTGACAGGCCTGCCTGTGTCGGTTTGATCATCAGCACCGGCTTTGCCCCGGCTGTTGCGGTCTGCAATAGCCAGCGCACCGTATCACCAATTGACACGCTGGTCGCGGCCTCGCCATCTTGCAGTGCAACTGAGCAGACGTGTAAAGGTGCGCAAGTGATTGTCGGGCGTGAATACCCATAGGGATATTCGACAGCGCCACCGGCACCGACCAGCGCATCAGCCACGCCCGTTTGTTCCCAGCGTTGCGCTGCTGAAAGCCTTGCGGCATCGGCGACAGGAAGTTTTCTGACCTGGACCTTGGCTGTTGGCAGCATGGGTGAGGGCGCTAAAACTTCTGGGGATGCCGTAATTTTTTGCTTGGCTGGGGCGGGCTGCAAGGTGATGGCTTCAATCGCTGGAGTTGATGGGTTGGTCAGCGCTTGTGTAGGCATCGCGCCGTGATCGTCGGTGTCAATGGTTTCGACGGCGGCAGGTTTGCTTGATGAGGCCGCCGAAGTGGGCTGTGCAAATGCACTGGCAGCCAAGGCAAGAGCGGTGAGAGTGAGGAGGTATTTTTTCATGATGACGGCCTTTACAGTACTTCTTTGGTCCAGGAGATCGACTTGACGTAAATGCCAAACGGGTTCCAGAGTGCGACTTTGGGGTTTTCTGCCAGCTTGGCGTCAATCCCGACCGTGACGACCGCTTTCCAGTGTTCCGCCACAGCCGTCGCCCCAGGCTTGGCTTTGGTCTCCACCCATGACACTTGATAGGCTTCACCGCCTTGGGGAATGACGGATGAGATGTCAACGCGGGTGACCGAACCATCGACCGAAAAAGGTGAGTTGTCTTTGAAAAACTCATTCAGAAACCCAGCCACGTCGCGACCAGCCATGGCATACACTCGGTTAAGCGTGACCTGTTGGGCAACAGCATCGGGCAACATGGAGCGGACGTCTTTGATGAAAGCGGCCAGTTGGGCCACCATCAACCGCTTGTCAAAATCACTTTTTGCAACCGGCGCAGGCCGGGCCACAGCAACCGGAGAGCCAAGTTGATCGGTGACAACCACAAACGGCTGGATCTTTGATTGGGACCCGATGAAAGCAATGCCCACCACAGCCACAACCGCGACAGCCAAGGAGCCAGCGGCAATCAGTTGCCAATTGCGCGCGCGTGAGATCAACCCTCCGTATCGCTCATCCCACTCCCGGCGGGCGTTGAGGTATGGATTTTGTTTTGACATGCATGCGTCCTTTTTGAGTGCTGTTGCCAAATACCGTTTTGGCGCAAGCAGCATAAAAAAAGGAAGCAAACCCCCCAGCCGTTCGCTCTACCCGCTGTCTCTAGCAATTTCTGCTTTGGTTTCTGGGAACACCAACCGGTAGTTTCGTAGGTCTTCTTTGAAGGCATTGCACTGCTTTAGCGCTTGGTGGAGCTCGTGGCGTGGTCGGGTGTAGTCAAAGGCAGCCGTCCAGGCCTGGATACGGGTCATGGCTCGGATGTAGGGCGTTGCGTCGGCATGGTTCGACAGGCTTTTCAGCGGCAACAGGTAATCTTCGCGATAGACCGTCGGCACGATGATGCGTGACCGGCCTGCCGCGCTCAGCACGCAGTTCATAGCAAGTCGCGCCGTTCTTCCGTTACCGTCTTTGAAGGGGTGAACCTCGGAGATCACGAACATGGTCATCAGTGCGCGAGCGAGGGGGTCCTCCAGCGCGCGAATCCGCTCGAAGCCCTCACGAAGCGTGCCCTGAACGAACTCGTGTGACACAAATAGCGTCGACCCTGCCTGGTTGTTTTGGTTTTTCCACTCCCCAGGGTTTTTGTCCAGTCGGGACTGCATGACCAGCGCGTTGACGTTTTTTAGCCAGCCCAGGAAGTCGTCAGCCGTGCTGGCCGGCTGGTCGCGCCAGGGGGCTCGCATTGCAGCCTGGAAGGTTCCCAGAATGTCGTGGGAGTCTTCTGTTCGGTTCGGGATGAGCTTGCCTTCAAACACAATTTCCTCGGCCTCGCTGACCAGGAAGGTGGTGCCCTCAATGTAGTTCGAGAAGTACGACTCGAAGAACGCGAAGTTCTCGCGTGATACCCCCGCTTCCGCGGTGGAGGCCACCTCCGGCAAAGCCTCCATTCGCAGGCGGCTGAACAGTGTGTCGAAAAGGGCAAGACGGTTTGGATCATAGGGGCGTCCGGCGGCGCGGGCAATCGCTTGTTTGCTGTGCAGCTTTTTGCTCTCGTGGGTCCCCAACATGGCGCCCATGATGCCATCCAGGCGCTTGAACTCTTTTTCCCGGCCCAATTTTTCCGCCAGCGTGCGGCAGGTATCCCGGAGTTGATTGAATCGGTACTCCCCACGAATTGAAAGAACCTTGTCGAGCTCCGACTCAAGCACTTCCTGAGAAAGAGTTCGCTCACCTACACCGCGGCCAATTGCCAGGTTTTCCAACAACCAGCGAGATTGACTGGCCAGGAAAAAGCCCTTGTAGGGCGTGTCACCCTCAACTGCGCCTGGTCCTGGGATAAGCTTGATGGCGAGGCCCGGCAACTCCAGGGTTCGCGGCCGATCACCGCGCGTCACATAAATACGGCCCTCGACAGGCTTTGCGTCATACCCGCTGCGGTAGCTGAGAACCCCGTCAGGCAACAGATGGCTCACAATACTCGCCCAATGACGGAGTACGACCGATTCAGGGGGGCTGGCCAGGTTGCTCGTATAGATACCCTGGTACAGCTTCAACAGTAACCCGTCACTGGCTAGCCGAATGACCTTGCGGTCTGCAGCGGGGTCGCCTTTACCCGTGAACAGAAGCTCAGGCTGAGAAACGTCGGATTTTTGTTTGATTGCCATGTCGATCACTTAATATTTGTCTGATATTTGTATTATTGTGACACTTTTTGTCGGAAAAGTGTTTTATTCTGCAAAATAAGACTTGTCGGATTTTGTGCTGATTCGTCGGGCGCAGAGGGTAGATATGTCTGAAACCTGCAGGATTACAGCCTGTCTTGTCGGATTTATGGCTAATCAAGGAATCTTCCGAACCTGCTTCAGCCAGGCTCACCGCTCGAATTCTGGTTCTTTGGCAAGCTGATTTACGTTCGTCGACAAAAAGATGTCGGGTCGCGCTTTTTCAACATCAGCAGCCGGTGCAGCGCTGGCAATGTAGTCGCGAACGGCCTGGGAGCCACCTTGGCCGAGCAGGTCCCGCGCATCAGTGCCAACTTGACTTGTCGCAGGAGGCACGGCCAAAGCGAACCCCGTCACCTTGGCCGCTTCCAACGCCCTCGGGATGGCGTTTGACTTCAGTCTTCCAGCCGCGTCACGGCCGATGTCGTGGTCAGTCGCGATCACGACACCCGGAAATGAATCGAAAAGGCCGGCATTCTTGACCCATTTGGCGACTGCCATCACATTGTTTGACGACAAGGCGCAAAGCGTGTTGCCTGCACCGCTTTGTTGAATCGCAAGTCCTGTTGCCACTCCTTCACAGATCACCAGCGACTTCGTTTTGTCAGCGACTGCCAGCCATGCCTGTAGCGAAGCCAGCGAATCGCCAGTCATTGCTCTCATTAACGAATCAGGCGCAGGGAAAGGCACAAAGGCGCCAACTGTCCGAGAACCTTTGGCCATGAACTTGTCGGTGCCGAACGTAACCTTGGGCATCAGGTGTTGCACCCCGCACAGCTCCACCGTGTCTCGCCTGCCCATCGGATCAGGGCGAAACATGGGAACCATCATCGTACCGGCATATCTATGATGCCTGGGATACACCCGCAAATCCGAGCCATCCAAAGTGGCATTACCTTTGACAAGGTGCCTATGATCAGCGGGCGGGATTTCAGCAGCCATCCATGAATTGATGGTGTCTCGATTCAAGTCCAGATCGACCGGATTAAATTCAGACGCTTTCACCGGGCGCGGTAAAGCAGGTGAAGACCGGGGTGGTGCAAGATCGCCATCCAGCCCCAAATCGCGTCCCGTGACAAACATGGTTTTCTTGCCATCACTGGTTGGCCTGCCTTCCCGCCATGGTGCAGGGAGATCGATGTCGCCACGAAACGAAAAAGCGGTTGCCAGGCCGTCGTTCGACACCAGCAGCTTGTAGACTGGTTTTTGATCCGGGCCATCGCAGTAACGTCCGTGCAAGCGCGACGGAATCAGACCAGCCGCCTGCAAGGATGCATCAGCCGCTCGCCATACCTTTTCGGGGTCATATGAGCGCAGTTGCCCTGGTATAGACGAAAATTTGGGTACTTTGTTCAGTGCCGTCAGTTCTTGGTGCACGGTCAGCTGGTCGACATGCGCCCGGAGCGCCGGGGTCGATTTGTCTCCAAGAGGGATGTCGCCTGCGGCAAGCCAAGGCTCACCCGCTGCGAGTCCTTTTTCTGCGTAACGATGCCATATTTTCAAAGTACCGTCCCGTGCCAGGGACAGTCGGCCACCGGGCGTTCGACTGGTTTCACCGGGCAGACGAAATTCGACCAAATGGTCTTTGACTTTGTGGATGTCGCAGCCTCTGGCAACGAGGTAGTTCTCAATCTTTTGCAATGAATCCATAGTGATTCTTCAAGAATCGAGCCCCATGCGCAAGCCTGGCGCGTGACCCAGGTGACCATCACTCACCCAATGCGGCTTCCTGCGATCCGCAGCGTATTGCAAACGCTTTGAAAAACTGTTGAGCTTGTCTGCCACGCCATTTGGTTCTTGCTTGTAGTCAGCCTCAAATCGTTGTTGGGCAGACTTTGCATCGAATGAATTGGCAGGCATGCCACCGGTTTCGTTGCTGGTTGGGTGGCTTTTGCCGGCACCGCCATCACGTGGACTGGCAAATGGATCAAAACGCGCATCAACAAAACCGGGAGCTTGGGGCTGGCCAAAACTTTGACTACCCGCGTTCAAGCCTTGCCAACCCACAGGACTGTCAGAAGGGGGCGGCGAGGGTGAAGGTGAAGGTGAAGGTGAAGGTGAAGGTGAAGGTGAAGGTGAAGGTGAAGGTGAAGGTGAAGGTGAAGGTGAAGGTGAAGGTGAAGGTGAAGGTGTAGGTGAAGGTGAAGGTGAAGGTGAAGGTGAAGGTGAAGGTGAAGGTGAAGGTGAAGGTGAAGGTGAAGGTGAAGGTGAAGGTGAAGGTGAAGGTGAAGGTGCACCGAGGTGACTGCCAGTGCCGCCCCCCGAATTGCCAGCCATGCCGCTCTGGACTGCAGCGCCCAAACCACCGGGTACGCCATGGCCACCACTGCTCGCGTTCGCACTGTGTTGAAAAGGGTTGACCATGCCACTGATGCCACCACCAAAGCCGACACCGGCAGAAGAGCCACCAATGGCACCCGCAGCTTTTTGAACGGGCATCAACGCACCCATGGCGCCGCCAGCAAGCCCCAGGGCGCGCGCACCAGCCGCACTTGCAGCAAGTCCCGCCGCCACCGGCGCGCCACCCACCATGCCAGCCGCCGTGCCGGCGCTTTGCAGCGACATGGCCACCGTGCCATTGAGCATCGACCCCGCCAGGCCCGGTGCCATGTAGCCAGTCACACCATAGAACAGCGATGCGCCCCCCACACCCAAATAGTCACCAAAACTGGGGCCTTCAGGATGCGCCGCGTACGCAGCCGCAATGGTGTCTTTCAGGGCTTGGGTGAAGCTGTCACCAAAGCCAATGATCAAATAAATGGTGAACAGTTTGACGCCAATGGAAATCGCGTAGCCAAAATATTTCTCTGACAAATTGTGCGTCCAACGTGAGCCCGAAAACCCGAGCATCAAGGCACCACCGCCAATGATCAAGTAGGACTCAACCAACGTAATGAGCAGTTGGACGGCAATCAGACCGTAGCCAAGAATGATGAAAACAGAAGCAACGCCAATGATGATGGAGCTCAACATGAATTTGCCAAGACCCTGACCGGAATTGGTCAAGGTGTTGATGATCATGCTGCCGGTGCTGGGCGCGGCATCATTGGAGAACTGCATCAGACTGGCGGCCACTTGCAAGCCTTGATCAAACACCGCCGATGGCGACAAAACCGAGGTGCCACCCACACCCGCACCAGCTACCTTGAAGGAATTGATGATGGCAGGAATCCATTCGGGCGCCTTGATCAGCACCATGGCAAAAAATGACAGGGACATGACCTTGAACAGGGTGCCGACCATGATCTCGGAAAGCTCTGATTTCTTGAGGGTGAGTTGAATGGCCGACCAGGCGAATTCAATCGCAGCCAGGCCAAAGAACAAGGTTTTGGCATAGCCCAAGGCACTCGACATCCAGCCACCAGATGCGCCTTGAACTTGACTCACCAGCGTATCCATCATGCCAGCGGCGTTTGCCAGCGAGGAGATCCCGCATAGCAGCAGAAAAATAGTCACGCGCATCGCGAACACCCTGATCAGTATTGGCCGGAGTGGTTGCGAAAGAAGTTGCGGTACAGGATTTCATCCTGGTACTTCTCGTTTTCCTGTTTGGCTACGGCATTCAGTCGGGCCTGTTCCGCCGCAATGATGGTGCCGTGCAGGGCTTGGGTTTCATTCACCATCAAGCCGGCAATTTGATTGCCAGCCTGAATCGCTTGCAGGCGGCCAGCCGCTGTTTGGGATGCCAGCTGAATTTGCTGCAAAGCACTTTGCGTGGTTGAAAAATTATTGGCGTTGTAGCCCAGTTGCTGCAATGCCGCGCCAATCTGGTTGTTCAAGCCTTTGTTCCAATTCATCAGATTTTGCTGCTGGTTCGAGAGCAAATTGCCATTGCCGTAGGTCGTTTGCATATCGGTGATGGAATTCACGGTTGCGTTCACAATGCCTTGGGTGTTCTGTATCGTGCTGACCAGCGAAGTCAAACGTCCCGCAATGCCGCTCCACGCCTGAATTGGAATTCCAAGCGTGTTTTGGTACATGTTTTGGTACATCTGGATTTGCTGCTGCAGTTGTTCCAGATTGCTCGAATAGACATTGACCAACTCGGCGTTGTTCAGCCACTGTGTGGCTTCCATTGCGCCCACAAACCCGCCACCTGCAGCATGAGCTGATGGCACTGACGCAAAAACAACTGCCGCTGCGGCGCTGGAAAGCAGTTTTTTGAGCTTCATGGGACGTCCTTCATTGAGTGCTGTTGTCCCATACCGGCCGCACGCAAGTCAACGATTAAAGGTGGCCCTCCCACGGTCAAACAACCAGTAAAACCGTGGTGACACAGGGGAGGTCTGTGCGAGCATCGGGCTAGGTGCTCTTTTGCTGACCTGTCACAGTCAATAGTTTTCCCACAAACGGGCGGCATCGAACTGACCACGTTCACGCAGCCAGGCAGACGGCCAGCCGCGTGCGTCAAGCTTTTGCAGATGTCGAATCCGCGTCAAATCTTCGCGTCCACTGGCACCCACAAATGCCATTTCAGGCGCCGTAAGTCCCAATTCAAAAATGCGTGAGCCGTCCGGGTGCAGGTGGTAATACTGGCGTTTTGGCACGGCGTTGCTGACGATCTGGATTTGCCGACGGTTGAGTCCAATCGCTTGGTACAGACCGCTCAAGGCTTCGGTTTGTGCCTGCGGGTTTGGCAACAGGATTTTTGACGGGCAAGACTCAAAAATCACATCGGCAATGCCACTGCGCGACAAATCGCTCAGGGACTGGGTGGCAAAAATGACCGCCACGTTCGACTTGCGCAGCACCTTCAGCCATTCGCGAATCTTTGCCCTGAATGCGGGGTGGCCCAACATGATCCAGGCCTCATCAAGCACCAGCAAGGTGGGTTGCCCCTGAAAACGTTGCTCAAGCCGATGAAACAGATAGGCAAGGACGGGCAGCACGATCTTTTCGCCGCGTGCCATCAGGTGTTCAAGCTCGAAGACCTGGAGGATGTCAGCCTGCATTCCGTCGTTTTCGGCATCCAGCAACCGACCAGCTGATCCACGCAGCGAGTAGTATTCCAGCGCTTCACGCAGACGGTTGTCCTGCAGGGTCAACAGAAAGTTTGACAGCGTGCGTTGCTCCGCGCAGTCTGTGGAGGCCGCCAACTGGTTGACGGCGCGAAAGAGCTCTTTACGCAGTTCTGGTGACATGGCCACACCTTGCAGTTCTGCCAGGCTTTCAAGCCATTCAGTCGCCCAGGTGCGCTCAACTTCACCGTCAATTTGCCCCAAGGGGCAAAACGTGATGTTGTCTGATTCGCCAGCAATGTCGTAATGCTGGCCACCGGCGGCCGCCACCAAGGGGAACATGGAATACCCTTTGTCAAAGACAAAGGCTTGCGCTCTGGAATAGCGAAAATGCTGCGCCACCAGCGTTGCCAGCAGGGTGGACTTTCCCGAGCCGGTCGGGCCAATGATGGCCGTGTGTCCCAAATCGCCAGCGTGCAGACTGAGTCGGTAAGGTGTCGCGCCATCGGTTTTGGCCTGCAGCAGCGGGGCTGAATGCTCAGGATAAAAAGGACAGGGATGGACCTCAGGCCCTGCCCAAATCGCCGTGAGCGGCAGCAAGTGAGCCAGGTTCAAGGTGTTGACCAGCGGGCGGCGCACATTGGCAAACAGGTTGCCAGGCATGCTTCCCAAATAGGCTTCCACCGCATTGACGGATTCGACCCGAGCTGAAAACCCGGCATTGGCGATCATCTTGGTTACGTATTGCGCGGCATCACGCAATTGTTGGAGGTTCGCGCTGGACAGCAAAACGACGCTGGTGTAGTAGCCAAATCGCACTAAACCACTGCTCGCCTCAGCCATCGCCGCTACAGCGTCGGCAGCCATATCGTCCGCATCAGCATTCACGTGCGTGACACCACCACCTTGACTTGACCGCATCAAATTCATCAGTGAGAGCCGCTTTTGAGCCCACTTTGATCGGTAGTTGCCAAGGGCCTTGTCCGCTTCACGCATCGGCATGAAAATGAAGCGGTTTGACCAGCGGTATTCCACTGGCAAGCGTGACAAAAAGTCCAAGATGCCAGGGAAACTTGTTCCAGGGAATCCGGTGATGGCGATGCATATGGCTGTCTTGTCATCAATCCGGGGCTCGAACCCCGTCACAAAGTCATGTTGACCCAGTACCGAATCCAGGTACATTGGCACCGTGCCCATGACAAAACTGGCGCGTGGTGCCAGAGCGACACAAGAAGCCAAATGCGCCAGAAGCTGACTCTCAACCGATCCGGTTTCAGTGTCGACAGTGTCCACCAGGCGACGAATCTTTAGCGTTCCTGCCAGCCGCGATTCAATTTCAGCCAGAAAAGTTTTGAAGCGAGTCAAACTGCGCTCTGCCACTCCAGTCTTTTGAGCCCCGTCCACAAACAGCATCTCGACTTTTGCCGCAGCATCACGGTCCGGATGCCAGCACAAGACCAGCGTGTAGTCACTTTGAAAGCCAGCCCAATCGCCTTCATGGGCGAGACGGCGGCAATCGTCCAGCAGTCGGGTGGTACGGTCCGGAAAAGCGCCGTCCGCAGGGTAGCCAGGGGATTGACGACGCACGGCGTCCACATGCAAGCACCAGCCGTCATCGAGTGCCAGGGCCGCGTTGATGCGAGCCGATACAGCGGCTAACTCCTCTTTGGTGGCACTGTCCAGATCCGGGCCACGAAATTCAAAGCCCGCCAGCAAACCGCCAGATTTGGTGAGTACCACGCCGTTGTCAATCAGCGCCGCCCAAGGCAACAGATCGGGCAGACCTTGGGCATGGCTGCGAAATTCTCTCAAGAGCATGGTCAGTCTCCAAAGGTGCGGGGCGAGGCAAACGGTGTTGCCGCGCTCTTGTAAAGCTTGCGGTAGCGCAAACTACGTCCGAACGTCTTGGAGAGTTGGGGATCAAAACTGGCTGCACGGGTCAACACCCAGGCGCCGACGGCCCACAAAACCAGACCAAAAATGGCGGCCCAGAGTTGAAACAAGGAAACAATGAACACGCCGGCCACGATTCCCAGTGCCAGGATCAGTTCGCGCTCAGCACCCAGCAGCAGCATGGGCCTGAGCATGGATTGATGCAGCGGCACTGAAAAATCGGCGCCGTTGTCTGAATTTTGGTCAGCCACAATTTGCGATCAGAAACGACGGACCGTCAGATCAACGCACCGCTGTTGACCAGGCCGATCATGCTCAGGAAGTTGGCGCCAAAAACGATCAGCGCCACACCGAGCACCACGTACAACAGCTTCTTTGCAATGCCACCCAGGTCGTCACCGCCAAAAATCAGCGCTGCACCTGCTGCCAGGAAGGCCACGGTCGAAATGCCGGTGGCCACCGGCCCAGTCAGGTTGTTGACCACCGTGGTGATCGGGCCGTCCCAGGGCAGGGCTGGGCCAGCGTGGGCCACCTGGGATACCAGTGCGGCCATGCCCGAGATGACAGGCGTGACCAGATTTTTGAGTGCTTTGGTAGGCTTGGTTGTTTGGAAATGCACGATCTACTCCAGTTGGAAAAAAGACACCGGCCTGTTTGGCTGGTGCTTGATACCGCTGGACTGCAAATGAACAAATCGAGGCGTCGCGCTCCCGTGTCATACAGCTCAACTACTCGGGTCTGACGGAGTGATAGTGCAGCAGCCGGACGGCAAAAGTTATCCACAAAACCACGGCATAGCACATACCGGCGAACACGGCATAGCAGATACCGGCACGGCATAGCGCATACCTAACCACGGCATAGCAGGTACCGGAGCACGGCATAGCACATACCGCGACAAAGTAAAAATTGTCAAAATCTCAAGGCAAATCAATGGCTTGGGGGTGGTGCAAAAAGCAGCTAATCTGTCTTTAATCTATCTCTAATCTGCGGCAGTTCAAAACTGCCCCTGCATCGGGCTGACCCGGAGCGCCGTGGCACGCACACTCATCGGCTCGCCGGACACCATGATTGCCGCCCACGCCCTGAGCCAACAGGCCCTGCTGGTCACCAACAAGACCCGCGAGTTTGCCAAGGTGCCTGGCTTGCAGCTGGACAACTGGGTTACTGTCGTTTGATTTGGGGTTCTGTTTCACGGCAATCCGCGAAATCGACCACGCTTGAGCAGATGCCTTGATTGACTTGCAGTTGGCACTTTTGATAGGTGTACCAAGTCTGAAGCATCGATTTTCCAGGTCCAGTTGGTGACTTCTTTCAGCTTTTCCAGGGCTGACTTCAGGTCCTGCTTGAACCCCTTGAGGCTGGAATTTTGACTGCCACACAGCCGATGCAGGGTGTCAACTTTGACAGGGAAGGGCTTGGCATGAGAGCTGTAATACCCGTGCAGCCATTGGGCAAGAGGCCGTTTTTTGAGTGCCATGCGCTGGCCAAATTCCACACTTGACCAGCCGTCCAGGCCATAGAGCTCGATGAGCTTCGGATTCACTTCGATCACGTAACGGCCGGTGTGATCGTCCCTGCCGCCATGACTCAGGATGGCCCCGAAATACGCCCGGTGGGCATCCTTGATTTCCACCACGCTGGCCGCCAACCGTGCGAATGCCCCTTTGAGCCACTCATGCTGGCTTTTGCCGTTGCCACGTCCAATGCACTTCAAGAATTGTGATGCGGTGAACTGAATCCTGCACCCCAGCCCGCCAGTTCTGGCCAACTGCAGGGCTTGTTCCCAGACATCCAGATCAGCCTGATCCAGTTGCGGCCCGGTGTGAATGATTTTCACACCGTCGACGCTGGCCTTCTGCACGCGCTGCTGGAAAGACCTTGGGCCACGTCGCACCACGCCAAAAAGTGCTGATCTCAGGACGCTGTTGGGAACACCCCGGCAGACCTCCGCCCACAGCGGCAGTTGCACATCCAAAGGTCTATTGGCCTCAACTGTTTGAAGTGCTGCAGCTTGTTGCACCCGTGCCTTGGCCAGTGCCAGGTTTTCTTCAAAAGTTCGTTTTTGCCGCATCAACCCGACGCGCCAGTCTGATTCTTGCGAGGCCGACCACGGCCACGTACCGGCTTGGTCAGTACGACCGTGGTCGAGGTTGCCTGTGCCAGTCCGGGCACTGCGATGCGGCCGGTGGTCGTGGGTGGCAAACCCAAGATAAACGCCTGAATGTCCGACGACCGCCACCGAACCGATGCGCCAATTTTTACTGGAGGAGGGAAGCCGATCGGTGGCGTTTTGCGCCCGTACTGCCAGTTCCAAATGGATGCTTCACTGATCTTGAGTATTGCTGCAACATCCGCGGCAGCCAAGAGTTCCAAATTTTGCATATTGATCAACTTTGAAAGTTGATCCCAGCGAGAGATGTTGGAGGTTTTGCGCGCCCACGCAGCCAGCGGGCGGGATCGATGATCCGCCGACGCTCACGCGCAAGCGGTTGGCGGGCAGGGAAAAAGCTTTGGGGTGATCGTATCGGTCACCGTGCAGAGGACCGATTTGACAATGGAACGCACGTGCAGTTCTGCTGCAACGATTGCTTTTATGGCCGACCAAAAAACCGATGATTGCGCCACAACCTGTGCGATGGCTGCTCGCCGCAGTACCTTGGCAATTTTTTGTTGATGAGCATCCCTGTTCCTATTTTTTTGTTTGATGGCGTACTCTATTTGAGCCGCCTTGCCGATCCCTGCTTGTGTGGCAACGTGTGCCAATTTGACAAATACCATGCCAATCACAAGACAGGCTGCCTGACCATAAAAATTGCCGTCAACAACGTCAAATTGTAAGATGCCGACAATCAGAAACTCACAAGCCAACATTGCTTTTCCATACGATTTTTGAAAAAAGATATTCAAAATATGGGTGTCTAAAAAATAGTTGAATTGCATAGGGCGTTCGTTTTGAATTTGATTCAAAATTAGCCAAGTCGCCTTAGCTCAAAACCAATCGCACTCGACCAATTGGTTACTTCAGCTACTTCATCAATAATTCGACCGGTGGAATGCCTGCGGATGGATATCACCATATTGACCGCTTCGCTGATTAACTCAGGTGCCGCAGGCACACCCGCTTCTTGAATTAACTGCCCGATGCGGACCAAGGCGGCACCAGTGGAATTGGCATGAACGGTGCCAATACCGCCGGGATGCCCCGTATTCCATGCCTTCAGCAACGCCAGAGCTGATTTATCCCTGACTTCACCCACAACAATCCGGTCGGGTCTTAATCGAAGTGTTGCTCGCAATAAGCTGACTTGATCAATATTGGCTGACGTTCTTAAAAATACCGCGTTTTTGACACTGCATTGGAGTTCCAGCACATCTTCAATGATGACGATCCGGTGATCTGGTGAAATGAAGGAAATCTCATTCAAGACGGCGTTGGCTAAAGTCGTTTTGCCAGAGCCAGTGCCCCCGGCAATCAGGATATTTTTTCTGTCGGCAACAGCAGTTTTAATCAATGTGGCTTGCAGTTCAGTCATCACGCCCGTGCGAACATAGTCAGCCAGGCTAAAAATCAATGTTGCCTTTTTTCTGAGGGCAAAAGTTGGCGCTGGTACAACCGGTGGAATCAAGGCTTCAAACCGCGAACCATCCAAGGGCAACTCGCATTCCAGAATCGGGTTGTTCGCGTTGACCGTGGTACCCAGCATGGCTGCCACCGTGGCAACAATGGACATGGCACGCACACGGTCGATCGTGCCAATGCATTGCATCCCGCCGGTGTGGGAATCAGTCCAGAGGTCACCCACCGGGTTGAGCATGATCTCCACCACCTGGTCATCGGCCAGGGCGGCCAGGATGTCAGCGCCGAGGGCGCGCCGCAGTGCATCGTCCGACCTGCGGTGGAACTCATGGCTGGACGTGTTTTGGTGTGGGCTCATGCGGGCATACCGCACATCTGCAATCAGTCGGCGCAACCACTTTTTGAGGTAAGTCAACCCGTAAAGACGACTGAATTTGAGGGGTATTGCCGTCGAATACTGGCTGTCGGTTGCCTGAATATTGGCCAGACACTGGCCTTATTTCGAGGTATTTATTCTGCTTGTGAAATTGTGGCCACTCGGTACATTTACCGACATCAACACATTCGCAAGGGATCAAAATGAAGGTATCGGAGGTTGCCAACCACATCGTTCAAACGGCCAATTCGGATGAACTCAAAAGTCTTCAAACCTTGAAGACGGTTTGCAACAGTGACTCTGCGTTTGTGGCGGCAGTCAAGAAGTATCAAGCGCATCAAAAATTGCTTCAAAAAGCTTTCTTGCTCAGTCGAACCTGGCAGAAATTTGGTCAGGCTCGAACTTGGAAAATTACTGTCAAGGCACTTCAGGCGGCACTCAAGGCGATGGTAGCCGGGTTCAAACGCTTGACAGAATTTGCCGAGTTGCCAGATTCATTGAAAAGGCAGATTGAGAAACTAATCAAGACGAATAGCTTACAAATATCGCCTGCTTGGTGAATAGCTTAATAAATCCGCAAAGGTGGTTCTTGATGGATACAAAACACTTCAGATCCTTGTCGAAAAAATGGGCTTTCAAACTGCGTGAAGATGCACGGGATATTGAGCAGGAAATTATTGCTTTTTTTCTCACTCGGCAATCAGAAAACAAGAACCTTGACATCTTTCGACCCGGCCATGAAGGCGCACTGTTTGAGCTGCTGAAGCACAAAATCAGGGGCAACAACCTGGAAAGCCTGGGTGGCAGTGGCAGGCGATTGGGCGGCGTGGGTGATGAAGACGATGCGGGCGAGATCGACATTCACGACGAGTTCGAATCGCCAGATGAAAAGGCCGATCAGCTCGACAAGCGGCTGCAATTTGAGCAGGTGTTCTGCCAGGAACTGGACCAAATTGATGAACTGAACAATTTGGCCGGTAGCGACTTGGGCGATGCCTTTGGATTCACGGGTGCAAATGGCCGGGCCGTTTTGTCCCAACTCAAAAAGCAAATTGTCGCCAGTGCCCAAAAGCGGTTCAACGCCAACTTGCGGGCTGTAAAGCCGTCCTCACGGGCGAAAGCCCGGCAGCAAACGGCGACGGCGTAACCGTCAGTCGCACGGCCGCCATGGCGGCAGGGTTGATTGCAAAAGAAGATGCTTCAGGCAGTTTTGCCAGTTGCCCACCCGGTATGCTGGGTACCTTTACCCCGGCTTGTCCAAACACCTTTTGGGCGTAGGTAGCGCCGATTTTTGAATCAAACCGGCCGGTGTTGTACATGCTCAGGGCGCCGCCGAGCGAGCCGGCTCTTCCATAGCTCGCAGCCAGAATGTTTGCCCCGGCAGCAATGTTGGTGCAGGGGTCGAACACTTGTTCCACAGTCAGCCCCAGCGCGGGCAAATTTTTGCTATTGATTTGCGCCAACCCCATATCAACACTTTCGCCACGGCCGACAGCCGCCACCGCAGCGGCCACGGCCACAGCTTTGGACGCAAAGGCCATTGATTTTCTTGTCGTGTTGTTGTTGACCACCCAGGGCTGGCCGCCGGATTCCTGCTTCACAACAGCGGCCATGGTGACCGGATCGACGGCGGGTGCACACATCATCAAGAGCTCAAGCACGGCGCCCCCCGTCACCCAAATTTGGAGCCGATGATGAAAGCCGTCACGGTTGAAAACGTACCCAACCCGACAGCGGCCAACACGTAAAGCGACATGAATGCCTCGCGGGCTGCAGCCAGGAGCTTGGCATCATCCAGGTCAACTTTGACCCGCCCAGGCGCAGCCTCCAAAGCATCCACTACCGCCTCAGCAACTGCAGGTTTCAGCGTCTCACCGACACGGCGCGGGAATTTTTGCAGTTCCCCACGCATGGTAGTCATCATGACCACAATTGACTCAAGGCTGTCATCATCGTGACCAGGTCCTTTCGCCTGCTCCGGCGCACCTTTGACCAATGCGCCAGACAGCGCTTCAAATTCGATACGCATGGCTGCAGCAGGCACCTGGCGCAACAATACTGGCAAGAGCCAGATCCAGTTGGGATCACTCTCACCCATGCCGGCACGCACCGCCACGTCAACAATGTGTTGCACATCAGATGGCAGGCCAGAGGGCGCGAGCCGGGCCGCCAGTTCATCAATCAAGGTGCCAGCGCGGCGTGCAAGCGCCGCGGCGGGCAAAGGCGAGATGACCCCGGAAATGGAGTTGCCGATGCGCCGATCTTCATCATCAGCACCACTCATCTTGAAGACTCCAGGGCAGCCAGTTTGCGTCCGGCAATGCCACGGTACGTTTGAGCGACCGTGCGCGTGCCGATGGCCACACCGGATCCCGGAAAATTGCCCTTGTCGATCACCGTGTGCAAAGGCATTGACCCGATTAACTCGGCCGCGCGCGGCATCATGGCAGGCAATTCCAGCTCCGACCATGCGTAGTCCTCGCCACTTAAGAGGGTCTTCCGGATGCTTGATTTGTCCCAGAATTCAAAAGACTTGCCGGGCCCGTGCTTCAGATTGATCAGCACCACCCCATTTTGGTAAAACATGGGGCTTTTGCCAACGCGGGCCTCCAGCTGATTTGTGCTCGACGCATCAATGCCCATCACCCAGATCGGTGTCGGATTCATCAATGCCATCAAACTTAAAACTGACTCCGTGATGTAAAGACCGGCCGCAGACGGTAAGGAAAAGACAAGGCGGATTTCGTCAGTTTCATTGATCTGGGTTTCAGCCAGTTCATTGATCAGATTCAGCCAGTCGTCTTCTGATTTGATGGGGCGTTGCAGTCCAATGACCTGGATGTTGTTGACGACCTCGTTTTTGTAGCCGTGCTCACAGACAACATCAGGGTTCATGGGATCCGCGTCAATGACAATCAATTTGTCAATCTTCGGCATGCCTGAGACTTCATGGTTGATGAAGCTGTCTACCAGACACCGGGAGACAAAGCTTTTGCCCACGCCGCCTTTGTCACCGTCCACAAAATACGATTTGATCATGACCATCCTTTGGGTTGTTTAAATTCGTGCGAGAAGCTATTGACTTGATTTCCACTTGGCGATGGCTTCGTCATACTGGAGTAGTGCGCGTTCGTACAAACCACGTATCCTGTTTTCTGCGGCAATGATTTCGAACATGCCGTCGGGAATTTTTGCGTTGTCAGGCATGGTTTTGGAAACCGTCAAATAGTCATCGATATTCATCCTGGTGACGTCCAGCAATTCGCCTTTCACCTCGATGAATTTGAGCCTGGTGATTTCGTCTGGAAATGTGGTTTGACCTGCAAAATTTCGGTGGGTTGCGCCATTTTTTCTGACTGTCCGATCCGTGCCCATGGCCACCAACTTTTCCTGTTCTGCAGAGCTGCAAGTCAGACCGATTGCGATGGGCGCAGAGTTGGCCTCATAAGTCAGTGCAATGGAGGGCGCAGCACCTGCAGTGTTGACCGGTGCATGCGGTTGACTTTGAAGGCCTGAGATTGATGGGGCCAGGGCTGATTCGCTGGGGGCTCTTGGTTTTCTGCCCCTTTTTAACGGCTTAAGCCCGCGTTCTTCCCGAACAATGCCAAGGTGGCGAACAAGGTGCCCCTTGGTGATCTTTATGTCATGTTTTTGAAGCGCAGATGCGATTCTCTCCAGCGACATGCCCTGACCCAAAAATTCTTCAATGACCTCGAAGGCCGACCGCACGATCAGAGCGGGGTCATCCTTTTGGGCAAGTACAATTTCTTCACGAAGAATTGAGTCGATTTCTGAGCAGATGCTTTGCATGATCACCATACCGACAGGGCGCAAGTGACGGCGTGACAGGCGGCACAACCTGCTTGACAGGTACGCCTGACAGGCGAATCAATTCACCAGCAGTGTGGGAGTCACCGAGACTGAAGTGTGCAGAGTGGGGAATATCTGGTACGTGGCCGAATGAGTTGACTGGCCATCTGCTGTTGTCGGTCTCGAACGGCGGGTTGGAGCAGGCCATATTCAACACAACGATATGCCGGATACCCGACAGCAATAGGCACCCGCTTGGTGTCCATGGCGGTCACCATCATGACGAGCGCTCTGCCTATGCTGTAAAAATGTCTTGTCGCTTCTCCTGGAAATAAATTATGAGTGAGCAAACAAGATTAATTGCAATCGTTGGTGTTGACCAAGATGCAAGAGTCCAATGCCAGCAGCCTGGATGCGGCCATTCGGTCTATCGGCGCATTCATGTTGTGCAGGAAGCAGGCAGATTGTTGGTGCTTGGGTCAACATGTTTTCAAAAACGCTTTGGAACAGCATTGGCCCTGGGTAATGCCACCTATGGCGGCGGAGCCGGGCGCGAACTCACCGCTGAAGAACGCGAATTACTCATCCAGAACACCGCAGAACTGATCGCCAAGTTTGAGCGGGAACGTGAAGAGATTGAGAAAAGGCGCAAAGAAGCCGATCTGCAAAATCGGGACAAATTGAAAGCGCTGAAAAGTGCGTTTGAAATGCGAGCAGCCGTAGTCCGCCTGACGCCCGGATTGCCGCAGGGATGGAAAAAGTCTGACACGCCATGGCCTTGGTCCAAACCCCTGTCCTCCATTGCCTATTTCACGCTCAATGACGGCAGTAAATGGGTCAGAACAGAACATGTGGATGGGTTTCACATGATGATGCCGTGGCCCAACTTTGACGGTTGGGATGAAGCCTTGCCTGCAATCGTTGGTACACCAGACGTGCAGTTAGGCGGATACCGGATTGAGAAAATAGCACTCGCCGTTGCTTACATGCGCGAACACGGCAACTGGGGTACTGTGGGATGTTGGCGCGATGTTATGGGCAAACACAGGTAAAAAGCAAGAGATGTCCGTCACGTCGAGCAGGACAGTGACATATAAAGGCTACGACACGCATATTGACAGTCGAACCAACTCTGTCAATGCTGCTGGCGACACCCGAATCGACAGAATAACCAAAAACCAACGACAGGCGTGCTGACAGGCGAATTAATTCACCAGCAGCGTGGGAATAACAGATACTGCACTGTGCAGGGTAAGGGCCTTGTGCCCACGTTTTATGCTGCGCAAAAAACGTGGCAGCGGCCCCCTGCTCAGGGCGTTGCCCCGAGACCCCGAATAAATGGCGGCGTCGCGCTTCGCTTGACTTGGGAGGGTGATGCAGACCAAAATTTTGACCCCTTTGCACAACAACCCCTTGGGCTCACCCAGCCACCCAGCACCTTGCATCTGAGTAGCAACAAGAGTTGCTGCTCACCCGCTGGCGAGGCAATATAAACAGAATCGCTTGTAAAACCTTACGGCACTGTCATCAATTGGGTTGGTCAGCATAGCGCGAATGTCAGCCTGTTCGGAAATCAAAAGGGTTCGCCGGATGGCGCCTCGTAACAAACCCAAGCCGATCCCCTGGCCTTGGGCTGATAAAGCCACTGCTACGTCGCCCGGCAAACCCTTTGCAGTCTTCGTGCTGCCTTGGAGCCAGCCCTTCAGAGTGGAGAAGCAAATGTTCAATTTATCGGCAACGCTTTGCTGCGTGCGACTTCCGCGCTCACGCACTTTGCGCAACGCTTGTTCTTCGAATTCTGGGGAATGTGGTTTTCGGTTCATGTTTGTCGCTCCAGCGGATCATCCGCCTTGAAAAAAGGAGGCGACAACTACTCTGACACGGGGGGGGCAGCACATCACTTGTCACGGGGTGGTGGGTATTTTCCGCTTTTGACCACAGGTTCAGACAGACTCTCGGCCATGATCAATTGGCCTTTGCGGTCTATTCGCAACATGCGTGCTGTGCCGCCTTTCGCCATCAGCATCATGTCCATTGGGCCTTTGTCTTCGGTAGGTGTCGGTCGCACACTACGCTGATAAATCACGATGCGTTCGAAAGTATCGGCCACCAGCTGGCGGGTTTGCAGGCGTGCTTCGTATTCCTGCGCCTCCACACCGGCCGCAAGGCGCTTCCACGCTTCGTCAGTGCCCTGAATGTCGGTGCGTACTGTTGCAGCCAAATCGCGCTCGGCCTCCTGAATGGTGGCCTCCAGCCGCTGTTGCTCTGCCTCCAGCTCGCGGGCCCGTTTGGCAAAGGTCAGCGGCACGCCATCCTCGGCGCTGGCCAACATGGCGTCAGTGAGCTTTTCCAGCTTGCGGGCCACGTCCACCAGGTCTTGCCGGGCTGTGGTCAGCTTGGCCATAGGTCCAGCCGACCGATCTGCACCATATAGTGCCTGCAGATTGACGATGTCCGAGCAGTACTCCATCAGCGCCCGCTCGAACGGATAGACAGAGACGGACCCGCCGACCGAGCAGCCGCCGTGCGAGTAGCTGGTGCAGTGCAGGCGTCTGTGGCCTGGCTGGATGCGGCCGAGTTCGTCCCGGTTGCGGGTGCCAATGTTCTGCCCAACCAGCGCGCGGCCGCAATAGCCGCATACAGTGATTCCGATGCCGGTGAGTATGTGAGGCACTGGACCCTTGGCCTTGCGCCTGCCACGCCCGCTGTTGGCCATCTGCAGGCCGTCCCACTCGGCCTTGGTAAGTAGGGTAGGGTAATAGCCGGGTATTCGGTAGGTATCGGTGCCCAGGGCCATTTCTTTTTCGCCGATCAATGCCCGTTGTTTCACCAGCCGGTAGATTTGCAGCGATTGGGGGCCGCGTCCTGTCAGGGATAGCCCCTGCTCGGTCAGCCGCTCAATGATCTTGGTGGCTCCATACCCGATCAGGTACAACCGCAGGCCTTCGCGCACGGCCGCCACGCGTTCTGGTATTTCCTGCCACTGGCCATCGACCAGCCGCAGCCAGACCGGGTCTTTACCATTTCGAATCAGCGCGCGGTTTGTGCCAGCGATCCAGCCCTCGCACTGTTTTCTGATGCTGGCCAGTACTCGTTTGCTTTTGGTGTCGCTTTCTTCATGGGCGCGAATCATGACCAGGAGCGAATACACAAGGTCCATCGGGTTGGCCTTTAGGTGCTCGCGGCTGTACTTCTTTCCGTCGCTGGCCGTCACCACCGTGATGCCGGCATTTACAATCTGAGCCAGTTGGGCCTGGGCCTGGATCGGCTCTGCCCTCGAAAGCCGGTCGAGGCCTTCCACCACCAGCACGGACCCCGTGGGTATCCGGCCCTGTTCGACAGCGACCAGGAAGACGCCGAGTGCCCCGGACTTGATGTGCCGTTGGTGGTAGGCCGATAGACCCTCATCCCGCAGCGAGAGCGTTTCGTCCAGAAGGAGGTCGTGCTCAGCGGCCCACTGGGCGGCGTAAGCCATTTGGCGCTCGCTGCTGTGGCCAGAAGCCTGGCGCGGATCGCTGAACCGCATATAGCTATATACAAGACCTGTCAAACTACACCCCATGAACGAAATAAAAGATAAAATCCCGCGTATAGGTATGGTATCGCTAGGATGCCCTAAGGCCTTAGTGGATGCTGAGCGCATCGTCACACAGTTGCGCGCTGAAGGCTATGAAATCGCTAAAGACTACGCAGGCTCTGACCTGGTGGTGGTAAATACTTGTGGTTTCATTGACTCAGCTGTTCAAGAAAGCTTGGACGCGATTGGTGAAGCTTTAGCAGAAAACGGCAAGGTGATCGTCACTGGTTGTTTGGGAGCTAAGAAAAACGCTGATGGTTCTGATGTCGTCACTTCAGTTCATCCAAAAGTATTGGCAGTGACTGGCCCACATGCTGCTGATGAAGTTCTAGAAGTGGTTCATCAGCATTTGCCTAAAAAACACGATCCATTTGCAGATTTAGTACCAAAAGCTGGTATCAAGTTAACACCCAAACATTACGCTTATCTAAAGATATCTGAGGGTTGTAATCACCGCTGCACGTTTTGCATCATTCCGAGCTTGCGTGGCGATTTAGTGTCAAGGCCGATTGGCGATGTCTTATTAGAAGCGCAACATTTGTTTGAGGCTGGTGTTAAAGAATTATTGGTGGTCTCGCAAGACACGAGCGCTTATGGTGTTGATGTTCAATATCGCACTGGGTTTTGGGATGGTCGTCCAGTCAAGGCGAAACTATTTGACATGGTTGAGGCCTTAGGTAAGTTAGCCCGACAGCATGGTGCTTGGGTTCGTTTGCACTATGTTTACCCTTACCCCCACGTGGATGACATTTTGCCCTTGATGGCAAATTTTGCCGATGAAGGCAGTGGTGTTGTGCCATATCTAGATATACCAATGCAGCATGCGCATCCTGATGTTTTAAAGCGCATGAAGCGTCCTGCGAGTGGTGAAAAGAATCTTGATCGCATTCAAGCATGGCGCAAAGCATGTCCAGAATTAACGATTCGAAGTACTTTCATCGCTGGTTTCCCTGGTGAAACAGAAGAAGAGTTCAATTACTTGCTCGACTTCATGCGTGAAGCCAAGATTGATCGCGCTGGATGCTTTGCTTATTCTCCAGTAGAGGGTGCTAAAGCCAATGAATTGGCAGGCGCCTTACCTGATGAGCTCAGAAACGAGCGTCAAGCCAGATTCATGGAAGTCGCTGAAGAAATCTCTACTCAACTCTTGCAAGCCAAAGTGGGTAAGCGCATCAAAGTTTTGGTTGACTCAGTCAGCTCAAAAGGTGGCATTGGTCGCAGTCAGTCCGATGCTCCAGAGATTGATGGTTTGGTGCATTTGTTGCCAACCGATAAGATTTCTAAAAAATACAAAGTGGGTGATTTTGTCAAAGCCACAGTGCTACAAACTCAAGGACACGACCTCATCGCTCAGTTGTAATTATTTCCCCTAGATTTCTAGAGCACTTCATGAGTGATTACCCCTAGTATTCCCTAATAGCAGGCACTAGACAGTTACTCGTAAGATTAGCCCTACAGACTAGTTGTTTCTATTCATAATAAGTACTTAAGTACTCAAGGAGTTCCAGATGGCACGTGATGTAGTCGTTCTTAGCGCAGTTCGTTCTGCAATTGGTGGTTTTGGTGGTTCATTGAGCAGCATGGAGCCAGCTGAACTTGCTGGTACGGTCATGAAAGAGGCAGTAAACCGTTCTGGTGTTGATCCTAAACAAATTAATTATGTGACCGTTGGTAACTGTATTCCAACAGAATCACGTTTTCCTTATGTTGCACGTGTGGCAGCGATTCAAGCAGGCTTACCAATGGATTCAGTGGCGATGGCCGTGAACCGTTTGTGCAGCTCTGGTTTGCAAGGCATTGTGACAACTTCACAAGCCATCATGTTGGGCGATTGCGACTACGGTGTTGGTGGTGGTGTTGAAGTGATGTCACGTGGTATTTATGGTGCACCTGCCATGAGAACTGGTGCACGTATGGGTGACACCAAAATGATTGACTTGATGGTGTCTACATTGACAGACCCATTTGGTGCAGGTCACATGGGTATCACTGCAGAAAATCTAGCTACAAAGTGGAACATCACACGTGAAGAGCAAGATGCTCTTGCTGTTGAATCTCATCGTCGTGCGACTGCTGCGATTGCGGAAGGTCGCTTCAAGTCACAGATCACACCAATCACCATGCAAACTCGCAAAGGTGATGTGGTGTTTGATACGGATGAACACGTTAAGGCAAGTACCACGATGGAAAGCTTGGGCAAGATGAAGCCAGCTTTCAAAAAAGACGGCACGGTCACTGCAGGCAACGCCTCTGGTATCAATGATGGCGCAGCATTCTTTGTCTTAGCATCTGCTGATGCAGCAGCCAAGGCTGGTCAAAAACCAATGGCTCGCTTGGTATCTTATGCCTTGGCGGGTGTACCTAATGACATCATGGGCGAAGGGCCAATTCCAGCTTCTAAGATTGCCTTGAAGCGTGCTGGTTTGACCATCGACAAGATGGACGTGATTGAGTCTAACGAAGCTTTTGCAGCGCAAGCGATTGCAGTCTCAAAAGGTTTAGAGCTTGACATGACTAAGACCAATCCAAACGGTGGTGCGATTGCATTGGGTCACCCAGTGGGTTGCTCAGGTGCTTTCATTGCAACCAAAGCCATCTATGAATTACATCGTACTGGCGGCAAATATGCTTTGGTCACGATGTGTATTGGTGGTGGACAAGGTATTGCTGTGGTGTTTGAGCGTCTCTGATCAAAATCAATCAGCAATAATTAGTAAACAGTCTCAAACAAAAAGCCGCTCAAACAGAGCGGCTTTTTTATTAAATCACCTGTAAAACTAATTTAGGGGATTTATCTAGTATTTTGAGAAGTAATCTTGCTGGACCAGTTGGGTAACGTTTTCCTTGTTCCCAATTTCTGATGGTATCCAAAGGCACCATGATTCTCTCTGATAACTCTTTTTGGGTGAAACCTAATTTTTCACGAATGCTCTTTGCATATAAAGCAGCATCCATTTTGGCCTCTAAATCATCTTGAGCTTTTTGTTTGGCAATTTCTTTTTCGCCTGTAGCATTTAGTAATTTCTTATTGAGGGTTGATTTTGGAAAAGACTTTGGATCATTAAAGTCAACCGTAATGCGCGTGATTTTTGTATCTCTTTTTTTCTCTTTCATTTGCTTTCCTCGCTGAAATTATTCGGATGGCTTCTTCTCTGAAGGTATAAATGACAACAAACAATATTTCGTCATGCTTGGCCAATAACTCAAACCTTTCTTCACCATAATCATGTCGCGTATCTGGGGTGATACAACGGTGGGGGTCTAAAAAGGCATTCGTAATATCTTTAAATTGAAATCCTCTTAATTTTTTACATTTTGAATTTTTATCTTCATCCCACTCAAATTCTTTTTTCTTAATGTAGTCCATTGAACTACTTATGTCAAGATGTACTTTATTGATCAAATAAACCTCTTTTCACATATTTGTTAATTTATGAAGCCCAATAAGGACAAAACCCCCGCTTCATAAAAGCAGGGGTTCTGATTAATTAACGTTTATGTGTTCAGATTGTTTACGGCATATTCAATCAAAGAAGATCTAAACAAGCATCCAAGCCCACATGATCAAAAGCTAAATCAGCTTTTTCTTTCACAATTGGTTTTGCACGGTAGGCAATTGATAAACCAGCGCCATGCATCATCGGTAAATCATTCGAGCCATCGCCCATGGTGATAGCAGCATGTTTATTAGCACCTAGTGCTAAGCAACGCGCTTCAACGTAAGCTGCTTTGGCTTCACCATCCACGATATTGCCTAATACTTGCCCAGTTAAAAACCCATCAACAATCTCTAATTGATTTGCGTGAGTTTCAGATAAATTCAATTGAACTTGAAGCTTGTGCGTAAAAAAAGTAAAGCCACCAGAAACTAAAAGGGTGTGTATCCCTTTGGCGTGCGCACCAGCAATCAATTCCTTTGCGCCAGGATTGAGGCGCAGACGTTGAGAGAAGACTTCATCGAAGGCGGAGGCAGGAACACCTTTTAACAAGGCCACGCGTTTGCGCAAACTTTCGCCGAAATCTATGATTTCACCGCGCATCGCAGCTTCTGTGATTTCTGATACTTCTTTCTTTTTTCCTACAGCATCGGCAATTTCATCGATGCATTCGATATTGATCAAGGTTGAATCCATGTCCATGGCCAAGACCTTGATATCTGAGCTTTTGAAATGCTTTGGTAAAAACCCGACATCGGTTTTATGTAAAACACCTAAATTGCGAAGATGGGTACGTTGCTCGATATTCAATGTTTCTTTTAATTCGAGCACTGCGGTTCTTGGAGTCTTTTTTTCAATAGAAACTATCGTGTGAGATTTTTCAATCTCACGGATGAGTTGATCGTCAATGGCGTCTTGATGGAATAAGGCAATGTTCATCATGAAGTTTTTAGTGTTTCAGGTTTTATAGCAGTATCGCTCAAATGCTTGAGTAATTGTCGAATTGCCTCAAGGCGTTGAGCCAAGGTAATGAATGCTTCTTTATCAGCCGGCAGAATCTTTAACTTATCCTGGCCATTGAGCTGAATTCGTTTATTGGTTTGAACTAACTGAATGATCTTGATTGGATCAATCGGTGGGTTGGGGATGAACTGAATTGTGATCTGAGCAGGATTGGCATCAATTTTCTTGATACCCAACACAGCCATATTCAAACGCAAACGATGGGTTTCAAATAATGATTGAGCTTGTTCAGGTAAATCACCAAAGCGATCGACCAATTCTTCTTTGATATCCATGAGCTTCTCAAATGAACTCACTGTGGCTAAGCGCTTATACAGTGAAAGACGCTCATGAACATCTGGGCAGTAATCATTGGTTAAAAGAGCAGGAACCCCCAAAGTGATATCTGTGATCACTTCCATTGGTGCCATCAAATCAGGCTCTTTGCCATTTTTTAAAGAATTAACAGCTTTATTGAGCATCTCGGTGTACAGCTGGAAGCCAATTTCAGAAATATCTCCTGATTGTTTGTCTCCCAAGACTTCACCGGCGCCGCGGATTTCTAAATCGTGCATTGCCAAATAGAAGCCAGAACCTAATTCTTCCATCGCCTGAATCGCATCTAAACGCAGCTTGGCTTGCTTGGTCAGTGCCTCTGGATCAGGCACTGTTAAATAGGCATAGGCTTGATGGTGTGAGCGTCCAACGCGACCGCGCAATTGGTGCAACTGAGCCAAGCCAAACTTATCAGCACGGTGCATGATGATGGTGTTGGCGGTTGGCACGTCAATGCCGGTTTCAATGATGGTGGTGCACAACAAAATATTGGCACGTTGTGTGACGAAGTCACGCATCACACGCTCTAGATCACGTTCATGCATCTGTCCATGAGCCACCACGATGCGAGCTTCAGGCAATAGTTTTTCTAAAGACTGTTTGCGGTTCTCAATGGTGTCGACTTCATTGTGGAGGAAGTAGACCTGACCACCACGTTTGATTTCTCGAAGCACCGCCTCACGAATAACCCCATCGCTTTCTCTGCGTACAAAAGTTTTGATGGCCAAACGTTTTTGAGGTGCCGTGGCAATCACCGAGAAATCTCGCAAACCTTCCAAAGCCATACCCAAAGTTCTTGGGATAGGGGTGGCAGTTAAAGTCAAAACATCCACTTCTGCTCGCAAAGATTTGAGGGCTTCTTTTTGGCGCACGCCAAAACGATGTTCCTCATCGATGATCACTAAGCCTAAACGTGGGAACTTCACATCAGCTGAGAACAGCTTGTGTGTGCCAATCACAATGTCTGCTTCACCTTTGGCCATCGCCTCTAAAGCAGCATTGATCTCTTTGGTGGTTTTAAAGCGAGACAGTTCCACAATCTTCACGGGCCAATCAGCAAAGCGATCCTTCCAGGTCTCGGCGTGTTGCTCAGCCAAGAGTGTGGTTGGGGCCATGATCGCGACTTGCTTGCCACCCATCACCGCTAAGAAGCTGGCACGCAAAGCCACTTCAGTTTTACCGAAGCCCACATCACCACAAACCAAACGATCCATCGGTTTACCGCTGGTCATATCTTGGATCACAGCAGCAATTGCAGCCGCTTGGTCAGCCGTTTCTTCAAAGCCAAAACTCTCTGCAAAAGCTTCATAGTCATGAGCAGAAAATTCAAAGGCATGACCTTTGCGCAATGCTCGTTGGGCATATAAATTCAAAAGCTCAGCAGCAGTGTCTCTGATTTGTTTGGCCGCTTTGCGCTTTGCGCGTTCCCATTGACCAGAGCCCAATTGATGCAAAGGGGCTGTCTCTGGATCAGAGCCAGCATAACGAGAGATCAGTTGTAATTGAGCCACCGGTACATACAAGGTGGCAGCGTGCGCGTACAACAAATGCAAAAACTCTTCTTCGCCATTCCCAACATCCAACAAAATCAAACCTTGATAACGACCAATGCCATGCTCAGCATGCACAACCGGATCACCGACCTTGAGCTCGGATAAATCCTTGACCAAGGTATCAACGTTGCTGGCTTCCTTATCTTTACCCTTGCGTCTGGTTCTGGCGCTCGCAGCAAATAACTCAGATTCAGTGATCACAATGACCTTGGCATGACTGGCGACAAAGCCATCATGAATCGCGCTGTGAGTGATCGACAAGGGAACATCAGAGGCGATGAATTCAGCCAAAGAATCTGATGAATGAGTCTTTAATTGATTCTCTTCAAATAATTGACGAATGGTTTCGCGACGACCAGCACTATCAGCACTGATTAAAACCCGTGATTCGGTATTGTTGATCAAATGCTTGAGCTTAGAAATTGGATCAGCATCTTTGCGATTCACAGCAATGTCAGGCAAAGTCCAAAAGCTTCGCTCGCTCACTTCGGTATTTTCGCCAGCGCTTTCTATAAAACTTTCTTTCTGCAAAACCAAGCGTGCGTGAGGTTTCAATAAAGCAAATAACTCATCGTTCTGCAGATACAGTCGCTTAGGATCTAAAACTGGTCGTGAAGAGTCGTGACTTAAAAAGTTATAGCGCTGCTGTGTGTCTTGCCAAAAACCTTTGATTTGATTTTCTAGTTCACCATGAATGCCTAACCACACTGGGCCTTTGGCCAGTGGTAGGTAATCAAATACTGTGGAAGTGCTTTCAAAGAACAGAGGTAAATAAGATTCAATGCCCGCACTAGGTATACCCAAGCCCATGTCTTTATAAATACTACAGCGGCTTGGATCACCATCAAATACTTCACGCCAACGACCACGAAACGCTGTACGTGATTCTTCATCCATCGGGAACTCATGGCCTGGCAATAAGCGCACTTCTTGCACAGGAAACAAGCTGCGTTGGGTGTCTGGATCAAACGATCTGATTTGATCAATCTCATCACCGAATAAATCCAAGCGATAAGGCAGGGCAGAGCCCATTGGGAATAAATCAATCAAGCCACCACGCAAACTGTATTCGCCAGGACGGACCACAGCACTGACTGGATCGTAGCCTGCTTGCTGAAGTTGCAAACGCAGGGCCATCTCATCTAGCTTATCCCCTTTCTTAAAAAAGAAGGTGTGAGCAGCCAAGAAACTTGGAGGGCCGAGCTTTTGTATAGCGGTGGTCACTGGCATTAAAACAATATCGCAATGACCAATCAATAATTCATGAAGGGTGGCTAAGCGCTCAGAAACCAAATCTTGATGGGGTGAAAAAGCATCGTATGGGAGGATTTCCCAATCGGGCAACAATCTGACGGTCAGCTCGGGAGCAAAAACAGGGATTTCCTCATGCAAACGCGCTGCATCTAAAGCACTGGCACAAATGATCACCATCACAGAAAAGGCTGAACGATGATTCAAGGCCTGTTGGGCAATCACCGCAGCATCAGAAGAACCATTCAAGCCGCTTAGGGTAAAGCGCTGCCCATCCCTTGGTCCGGGTAGGGGGGGTGACCATGTCACCAAACTAGATTTGGCCAATATTTCAGCCGATAACTTCTGCATAAGCTAGACATTATAGAATTGAGGGATGAACTTAGCCGAAACCCCTCCAAATTCGATGCCCAAGCTGCATGTTCTGATTCCTTGTGCTGGCACTGGCAGTCGCATGGGTTTGAAGCAACCCAAACAATTTGAGTCGTTGGCAGGTCAGCCTATGGCCCTTCATGCCATCAATACCTTCTTATCAATGCCTGAAATTGCGTCTGTTTGGGTGGGTGTTTCAGAAGAAAACAAAGAGCTGCCCCAAGAACTGCCGAAAGCATCTTGGCCAAAGGACTCGCGCTTTAACCTGAGCACAACGGGTGGAGCCACAAGAGCTGATACGGTTGTTAATACCCTGAAAGCCATGACAAAAGCCGGCATTGATCAAGATGCTTGGATCTTGGTGCACGATGCCGCCAGACCTGGTTTGACAGTCGAGGCGGCCAGACGTTTGATTCAAGCGGTTACTGAACACGTTTATGTCAGTGGCGGCATTTTGGCGATGCCCATGGCTGATACATTGAAACTCATTTCTCCACAAAACCCTCAATGCATCGGTAAAACATTGCCAAGAGATGGCTTGTGGTTAGCCCAAACCCCACAAATGTTTCGTTTGATGGCGTTGACTGAAGCATTAGAGGCGGCCATTAACAACAAGTTTGAAGTCACGGATGAGGCAAGCGCTATGGAGCGCGCTGGTTGTGAACCACTCTTGGTGCCAGGTGAATGGCGTAATATCAAAGTCACATACCCACAAGACTGGGCATTGATGGATCAAATTTTGACTCATCACTCTCAAAAGAAAGAGAATCAATGACAAGCAGCGCATTTCGAATCGGTCAAGGTTACGACGTTCACGCATTGGTGGCTGGTCGTGATTTGATTTTAGGTGGCGTCAAGATTGCTCATGACAAAGGTCTATTGGGACACTCGGATGCGGATGCTTTGCTGCACGCCATCACCGATGCACTCTTGGGAGCTGCAGCCTTGGGTGATATCGGTAGACATTTTCCTGATACAGACGATCGCTATAAAGGAGCAGACAGCCGCGTCTTACTCCGTGCCACCATGTCATTGCTTCAAGCAGCAGGATATTCAGTGGGTAATGTGGATGCCACCATCATTTGTCAGACACCAAAAATGGCACCACACATACCTGAGATGGTTAAGAACATTGCCAGTGATTTGGGTGTTGCATCCGATCACATCAATGTCAAAGCCAAAACTAATGAAAAGCTGGGTCACTTAGGGAGAGGCGAGGGCATTGCTGTGCAAGCCATTGCTTTAATTCGGAAATCCTAAGAGTTCCTTTATTTTTTCCCATAGGCTGCGTCATGATCAGGTTCAATTAATAAAACCCTTAAAAAATGATTTTGTCTGAACCCAATTCCGCGTATTGATTTACTAACCCGGAATGAATAGAGTGCATCAATACCCTGTGGCGCTTGAATGCTGTGAATCTTTTCCCACCTCAAACCTTTATCTTTGTAGACTTGATTCCAGGTCAGTTGAGTGAGTTTTTCGAAGGTAGCAATTGCCTTCTCCTGTTCAATTTGTTCTAGATCGTTCCAGGTTGATTGAAATGAGGGGCTATTAAGATCAATTTCTACTAATAACTCAGGCTTTACGTTTCGCGCCATGAGTTTTTGATATCTTTAACTTTGATAAATCGCTGGCTTTTGCCGGAGTTTTTTCTGCCCATGCCAAGGCTGCAGTTAAATTCTTTTTAACTGTTGGCGTATGAATCCATCTCTCATTATCAGGAATTACTGTGGCGGTTCTAATGACCCAAACACCAGGTTCAGGATTTTCAATTAGAACTTGACGACCAGCATGCTCCTTCCCAAGTGAAATTTGTCCACTTGAGCCTATAGATTTAATAACTTGGTGATCGATGACTACGCCCATGGTTCTCTCCAATTCATGCAGCATGATTGCATTATAGCATGATGGCATGAATTTGGTGGAACCTTTTTTATTTCAAAGCTTAATAGTCATTCAAATAAAAAAGCCTCGAAAAATCGAGGCTTTTTTGAATCAGAAATTAAATCATTTCTTAAACAGCCAACAACTCCACTTCAAATAGCAAAGTTGCATTCGGTGGAATCACGCCACCAGCACCTGATGAGCCATAGCCCAAGTCAGATGGAATTACCAGGCGACGTGTGCCGCCAACTTTCATGCCTTGCACGCCTTCATCCCAACCACGGATGACCATGCCGCCGCCCAAAGGGAACTCAAAAGGATCATTGCGATCTTTGCTTGAATCAAACTTTGAACCTGCCTGGCCGTTCTCATACAACCAACCTGTGTAATGAACTGACACATATTGACCTTTGGTAGCTTCTGCGCCAGATCCTACAACTGTGTCTTCATACTGCAAACCTGATGGGGTGGTGATCATCTTCTTTCCTTATTTTTTCAAACTGTCTCTGATTTCTCTGAGTAACTGAATATCTTCAGGTACAGGAGGTGGTGGTGAATCTGCTTCGTCTTGAAGTTTAATGCGATTAATGATTTTGACCATTTGGAAGATGATGAAGGCCAAAATGACGAAATTGAGGGTGATCGTTAAAAAGTTACCGTAGGCAAATAATGGTACGCCAGCCTTTTTGAGGGCATCCAAGGTCATTGGGACATTTTCAGGAACTTTGCCTAAAACAATGAATAAATTAGAAAAATCTAATTTTCCGCCGATCAACCAGGCAATCACGGGCATGATCACATCGCCTACAACAGAATCAACGATTTTGCCAAAAGCGCCACCAATGATCACACCAACGGCCAGATCAATCACATTGCCTCGTACCGCAAAGGCGCGGAATTCTTGAATCATCTTCATATTGCTGCTCTTTCTGTCTGCTAAATCAATGAACTCGGTAGTTTAGCTAGATTGGAAATGAATGCCAATCCGCTTCATGGAGATAAGCGCTAAAAGCCCTATAAACCACTGAATCATAAGACGTCCTTTTGGCCCGCCCATCATGTAGAATAGTGAGCTTTTGTAGTGTTTCACTAGTGGTTGCGGAAAAACCCTTGAGTGGTTGATTCCTAAGCCCCTAATTTTATTAGCTTAAACGGGATACCAGCATGTCTGTAACGATTGAAAACCTCGGCAATTTAGACCGAAAAATTACTTTAAGCTTTCCAAAAGCTGATACTGAAAAAGCACGCGCAGCGCGCTTACAAAAACTGTCAAAAACAGTAAAGATGGCAGGCTTCCGCCCGGGTAAGGTTCCCATGAAAATGGTTGAAGCCCAATACGGTATGCAAGTGGACTTTGAAGTTCAGTTTGACCATGCCTCTAAATTATTCTTTGATATCAGCAAAAAAGAAGGTTTGAAAATTGCTGGTCAGCCAAGTCTTGAGCCAAAGAGCGACATGACAGCTGATCCAATCGTTTATGACGCCAAGTTTGAAGTATTCCCAGAAGTGAAGATCGGTGATCTATCAAAAGTAGAAATCACACGTCACACAACAGATGTGAACGATTCAGAAATTGACAAGACTTTAGACATCTTGCGCAAACAGCGCGTTCACTACCATGTGCGTGGTGAAGCGGGTGATCATGGCAATGGTGGTGCCAACACAGCGGCTCAAACTGGCGATCAAGTCACCGTTGACTTCGTGGGCAAGATTGAAGGTGTTGAGTTCTCAGGTGGTAAAGCTGAGAACTTTGCTTTTGTGTTGGGTGAAGGCCGCATGTTGCCAGAATTCGAAGCTGCGGCTTTGGGTTTAAAGGCAGGCGAAGAGAAGACTTTCCCATTGGCTTTCCCGGCCGACTATCACGGTAAAGACGTGGCTGGTAAAACAGCTGACTTCACCATCACAATGAAAAAAGTTGAATGGCCACATTTGCCAGAAGTGAATGATGAGCTTGCAAAAGCTTTGGGCGTTGCTGAAGGCGTTGCCAAAATGCGCGAAGAAATTCGTACAAACTTGACACGTGAAGTAGCTCGTCGCACACAGACTTTGTTAAAAGGCCAAGTGATGGAATCTTTGACAAAAGCCTGCGAAATGGAAGTGCCTAAAGGTTTAGTTGCACAAGAGCAAGAAAGATTGATTGCCAATGCGCGTCAAGATCTAGCAGCTCGTGGTGTACCTAATGCCAAAGATGCGCCGATTCCTGCAGAACTATTCACGTCACAAGCTGAGCAGCGTGTGAAGCTTGGTTTAATCTTGAATGAATTGGTCAAACAACAATCACTAGAAGCTAAGCCAGAACAAATCAAAGCCGAAATCGAAGAGCAATCAGCCAGCTACGAAGATCCTAAAGAAGTGATGCGTTGGTATTACAGCGATCCAAAGCGTTTGGCCGATGTTGAAGCCCTTGTTTTAGAGAACAATGTGGTGGCTTATGTGACAGGTCTAGCCAAAGTATCAGAAAAAGCAGTAAGCTTTGAAGAACTCAGCAAGATTTAATGGTTTGAATGGCTGTTGATGGATACCCTGGAGACAAAAAGAATATGAACCACACACAAAATAGCGCACTAGATACACAAGCCTTGGGTTTGGTCCCAATGGTCGTAGAAACATCTGGTCGTGGCGAGCGTGCTTATGACATTTATTCACGCTTACTCAAAGAGCGTGTGGTGTTCTTGGTGGGTGAGGTCAATGATCAATCTGCTAATTTGGTGATTGCTCAATTGCTTTTCTTGGAAAGCGAAAACCCAGAGAAAGATATTTCTTTGTACATCAATTCTCCAGGTGGATCTGTTTCTGCTGGTTTGGCTATTTACGACACGATGCAGTTCATCAAGCCTGATGTCAGCACTTTGTGCATGGGCATGGCGGCGAGCATGGGCGCATTCTTGTTAGCCGCTGGAACAAAAGGCAAGCGTTTCTCATTGCCTAATTCACGCGTGATGATTCACCAGCCTTTGGGTGGTGCGCGTGGTCAAGCTTCTGACATCGAAATTCAAGCTCGAGAAATTCTTTATTTGCGCGAACGTTTGAATAAAGTGTTGTCTGATCGCACGGGTCAAACCATTGAAACAATTGCTAAAGACACTGATCGTGATAATTTCATGTCAGCAGAACAAGCAAAAGAATATGGCCTCATCGATCAAGTGATCGAAAAGCGCTAATCTAAAAGATAGTCAGGAGGTTTACTCATGAGCGATACAACCAATTCAACTGAGAAGCCTCTTTACTGCTCATTCTGTGGCAAGAGTCAGCACGAAGTTAAAAAACTAATAGCAGGCCCATCTGTATTTATTTGTGATGAGTGCATTGATTTATGCACTGACATCATCACTGAAGAAATCGGCCAAATGCCTGAAGCAGATCTTCGCGAAGGTTTGCCAACCCCTCATGAAATCAGAGCAAGTCTTGATCAGTATGTGATTGGTCAAGATCATGCCAAAAAACAATTGGCGGTAGCGGTGTATAACCACTACAAGCGTCTCAAGCACATTGAAACGACTGGTGCTGCTAAAAATAAAAAAACTGTGCACAACGGTATTGAACTGGCCAAGAGCAATATTTTATTGATTGGTCCCACAGGATCAGGCAAAACTTTATTGGCTCAAACATTGGCAAGATTGTTAGATGTGCCATTTGTGATTGCTGATGCCACGACCTTGACTGAAGCTGGTTATGTTGGTGAAGACGTTGAAAACATCATTCAAAAGCTTTTACAAGCTTGTGACTACAACGTTGAAAAAGCACAAAAGGGTATTGTTTACATCGATGAGATCGATAAGATTTCACGCAAATCAGACAATCCATCCATCACCCGTGACGTATCAGGTGAGGGTGTTCAGCAAGCTCTTTTGAAACTTGTTGAAGGAACCATGGCTTCTGTGCCTCCACAAGGTGGTCGCAAGCACCCTAATCAAGATTTCTTGCAAGTCGACACAACCAACATCCTGTTTATCTGCGGTGGTGCTTTTGACGGCTTAGAAAAAGTGATTCAGCAACGCACGGTCACGGCCGGTATCGGCTTTGGGGCTCAAGTGCGCGGTAAGGATGACCGTTCTATCTCCGAACTACTCAAAGAAGTTCAGACCGAAGACTTGATCAAATTTGGTTTGATTCCAGAATTGATTGGCCGTTTACCAGTGGTAGCCACCTTGGCTCAATTGGATGAGGCTGCCTTGGTTCAGATCCTCACAGAGCCTAATAATGCCTTGGTCAAGCAATATCAGGCCTTATTAGACATGGAAGGTGTTGAATTAGAGATTCGTCCTAATGCACTGAGCGCCATTGCTAAAAAAGCGATTGCCCGTAAAACAGGTGCTCGCGGTTTGAGATCAATCATCGAGCACGCTTTGATGGACGTGATGTATGACTTACCAAGTCTAGAAAACGTTCAAAGAGTGGTCATTGATGAGAGCACCATCAATGGAGATGGCAAGCCTTTGATGCTCTATCAAGAAGCGTCAGAAAAAGCAGCTTCTTAAGAACTTCTGATTGAACTAAATACTGTATTTAAGACTGTTTAATCAGAAAAAACCCCCTAAATAGGGGGTTTTTTCATTTTTCATGCAAAAAATAAGCCTCGGCAAATGAAAAATTAGTTAAAAAATTAGAAAAATGCATTTTTTTATCAATTTTCTTTGTTTTTACCCTTGTTTTTGATCAAAACAGACCCAAATTCAATGTATTCTTACTACGTAGGAAAATACAAACACACATTTTGGAGATAAACCATGCCTGGTGACTTGTTACTTCCTTCTGAACCCATCCAGCTGCCATTGTTGCCGCTAAGAGATGTGGTGGTATTCCCGTACATGGTGATTCCATTGTTCGTGGGTAGACCAAAATCTATCAAAGCTCTTGAAGCTGCCATGGAAACTGGCAAAAGCGTCTTATTGGTTGCTCAAAAAACAGCCGCCAAAGACGAACCTGCTGTGGAAGATTTGTACACAGTGGGCTGTATTGCCAAAATTTTACAAATGCTCAAACTGCCAGATGGCACTGTTAAGGTCCTCGTTGAGGGAACTCAGCGTGCTGATGTTGCCAATGTTGAAGACAGTTTGGAATATTTCATGTGTGAAGCCACACCTCAAGCAATCGCTAGTAGCGAAGTGCCAGAGATTGAAGCTTTGCGTCGTGCGGTGGTTTCTCAGTTTGATCAATACGTCAAACTCAATAAAAAGATTCCTCAAGAAATTCTTGCTACTTTGCAAGGCATTGATGATGCCGGTCGCTTGGCTGATACCATCTGCTCACATCTGCCAATCAAGTTGGATCAGAAGCAAAGACTCCTAGAATTATCAACCGTGGTTGAGCGACTAGAAGCCATCTTGGCCCACCTTGAAAGTGAAATCGATATTCTTCAAGTTGAAAAACGCATCCGTGGACGTGTCAAACGTCAAATGGAAAAGAGTCAGCGTGAGTACTACTTGAATGAACAAGTCAAAGCCATTCAAAAAGAATTGGGCGAAGGTGAAGAGGGTGCTGATATCGAGGAACTCGATAAACGTATCAAAGCTGCCAAGATGCCTAAAGAAGCTTTGAAAAAAGCTGAATCAGAAATGAAGAAGTTGAAGTTGATGTCTCCGATGTCAGCTGAAGCTTCAGTGATTCGTAACTACATCGAAACATTGGTGAACTTGCCTTGGAAGAAAAAGAGCAAGGTCAATAATGATTTAACCAATGCTGAAAAAGTATTGAACGAAGACCACTATGGTTTAGACAAAGTCAAAGAACGTATTTTGGAATATCTCGCAGTTCAACAGCGTGTTGAAAAAGTGAAGGCTCCAATCCTCTGTTTGGTTGGCCCTCCTGGTGTGGGTAAGACATCTTTGGGCCAATCGATTGCACGCGCCACAAACCGCAAGTTTGTGCGCATGGCCTTGGGTGGCGTGCGCGATGAATCAGAAATCCGTGGTCACCGCCGTACCTACATTGGCTCAATGCCAGGCAAGATTTTGTCTAGCTTGACCAAGGTCGGTGTGCGCAATCCATTGTTCTTGTTAGATGAGATTGACAAGATGGGCATGGACTTCCGTGGCGATCCTGCGAGTGCGATGCTTGAAGTTTTAGATCCAGAACAAAATCACACCTTCCAAGATCACTATGTTGAAGTTGATTACGATTTGTCAGATGTGATGTTTGTGGCGACTTCAAATTCATTGAATATCCCAGGTCCTTTGCTTGATCGTATGGAAGTGATTCGTTTGGCGGGTTATACCGAAGACGAAAAAACTCACATTGCATTGAGCTACCTATTGCCTAAGCAAATCAAAGGCAATGGTTTGAAGGCTGGTGAAATTGTGGTGGATGAATCTGCGATTCGCGACATCATTCGTTACTACACCCGCGAAGCAGGTGTGCGTGCACTTGAACGTGAGATCAGCAAAATCTGCCGTAAGGTGGTCAAGCTACTTTTGCTCAAAAAAGAAGCTGCACCGATCAAAGTTGATGGTTCGAACTTGGATAAATTCTTATCAGTGCGTCGCTATGACTACGGTCTAGCTGCAAAGCAAAACCAAGTGGGTCAAGTCACTGGTTTGGCATGGACTGAAGTGGGTGGCGATTTATTGACCATTGAAGCAGCTGTGATGCCAGGTAAGGGCAACACGATTCGCACAGGTTCATTGGGCGATGTGATGAAAGAATCTGTTGAGGCAGCACGCTCAGTGGTTCGTTCACGCGGTCGCAAATTGGGTATCACTGAAGAATCTTTTGAAAAGAAAGATATTCACATTCACTTCCCAGAAGGCGCCACACCGAAGGATGGCCCATCAGCAGGTATCGCGATCACTACCGCCTTGGTTTCAGTCTTAACAGGTATTCCAGTCAGAGCCGATGTTGCCATGACCGGTGAAATCACTTTGCGTGGTGAAGTTTTGCCGATTGGTGGCTTGAAAGAGAAGCTATTGGCAGCTCACCGAGGTGGTATCAAGCTAGCTTTGATTCCTGAAGAAAACATCAAAGATTTGACCGACATTCCTGATAACGTTAAAAACGCGATCGAGATTGTTCCAGTCAGATGGATTGATAAGGTCTTAGAATTGGCGCTAGAAAAAATGCCAGAAGCCTTGCCTGAGTTAACCGCTGAAGAAATCGCCAAAGCTGCTGAAGCAAGTAAATCTGCTCAAGCCAGCTCAGGGGATGTCCTCAAGCACTGATTCTTGTATTAAAAGAACCTTCATACATAGGCCTCAACAGCCTTTGTGTGAGGGACTTGTTTAACCAAACAGTCTGAAATATTTGCAGTGGGAATGAAGGTACTGTATACTCTCGTTTCTCTGTGGGTGCTTAGCTCAGTTGGTAGAGCGTCGCCCTTACAAGGCGAATGTCGGCGGTTCGACCCCGTCAGCACCCACCACAGATTTCTTCTGACTTTTTCTACGTCAACACTACATACTCATGCTTGAATCGATCCGTAAGTACCAAAAAATACTGATGGGGCTTTTACTTTTGCTCATCTTGCCATCATTCGTCTTTTTGGGCGTTGAGAGTTACATGCAAGACATAGGCAAAGACTCAACCTTGGTCAAAGTGGATGGTGCTGCAATCACCCGTCAAGAACTTGATAATGCCGTGAAGTTAAGAGCTGATCGTTTGCAGCAACAGCAAGGTCGCGTGGACTCAGCAATGGTCAACAGCGTGCCTTTTAAGCAGGCTGTGCTCAATGAAATTATTCAGCAGCGCCTCTTAGCTTACGAAATTAAAGCCCTCAAGCTTTCTATCAGCCCAGAAGCATTGGCTCGTGATTTGACACAAATTCCAGAAATCAAAGCGCTGTATAACAATGGTCAGTTTGATGCTGAGCGTTATAAAAAGCTGCTAGCTAGCAACAATCTAACGGTCGATCAATTTGAAAATGGTCGTCGCCATGAACTTAAAACCCGTCATGTTTTGACAGCGGTGGTTGCAACTGGCATTGGTTCAAGAAAAGTGGCTGAGCAAGTATCGATTGCCTTTGAAACAGAACGTGAAGTTCAAGTTTTGCGTTTTTCACCAAACGATTTTGTTTCTAAAGTGAACCCATCACAGCAAGACATTGAGTCTTTCTATCAAAGCAATATCAATGCTTATCAAGCCCCCGAGAACGTTGAAGTTGAATACGTGATCTTGCAAGGTGATGCTAAGGCAGATCCAAAAAAATTCGCAGAAAAAGCAGATTTATTTGCTAACATGGCTTATGAACAGGCTGATAGCTTGAAACCAGTAGCTGATCGCTTGAGCTTACCAATTCAAAAAGCCAGCAACATCACCCGCGGTGGTTTACGTGGAGCCCCAGCTGATCATCCATTCAACAACCCTAAATTATTGGCAGCTATCTTTGCTGATGATGCAGTTAAAAACCGCCGCAACATTGAAGCCTTAGAGTTGTCACCAGGAAAGATCATTTCTGCGCGTGTCATAACT
>Ga0209358_10000076_pt1 | contig 87381 bp, 79 predicted proteins | sample LauGreFa1BDMLBSN_2_FD_187574 | JGI IMG/M metagenome (GOLD analysis project Ga0209358, IMG submission 187574) | Freshwater lake microbial communities from Lake Michigan, USA - Fa13.BD.MLB.SN (SPAdes) (version 2) | ecosystem: Environmental > Aquatic > Freshwater > Lake | place: Lake Michigan, USA... | reverse complement strand
CCGCCCCGAAGACCGCCGCGTGCCCTTCGAGAACATGATCTACGTCGCCGACGGCCCCAGCGACGTCCCGGTCTTCTCCCTCCTGCGCAAGAACGGCGGCAAGGCCTTCGCCGTCTACGTGCCGGAAAGCGAGGCCGAGTTCGCGCAGAACGACGCCCTCCTGCAGGCCGGCCGCGTGCATGGCTACGGCCCGTGCGATTATTCCGCCGCCTCCTTCACCCCGAAGTGGATCCGCCACGCCCTCGCCGGCATGGTCGAGCGCCTCGCCCAGGAACGCGCCCGCGCCCTCGCCGCGCGCGTCACCCGTCCGCCCCGCCACATCCACGCCGATCCGCTGCCGCCCGGCGCCGCGGACGCCGCTTCGCAAGGAACCCTCTTCGGCGAATAATCATGCCCGCTCCCGCCCGTAAACGTTCCGCCACGCTCGCCCGCCCGGCCAGCGAGAGCAAACCCATCTTCGCCGCCGTGCTCGCGCTCGTCGGGCTGTTCATGCTCGTCGCGATGATCACGCACTCGAGCAACGACAAGAGCTGGCTGGGAACGCAGGACACGACCGTCCCCGTGACGGATAACATCTGCGGCGAGCTCGGCGCCAGCATCGCCGTCGCCCTCTTCAATCTCTTCGGCTACGCCGGCTTCCTGATCCCGTTCTTCGTCCTGGCGGCGGCCTGGTTCGCCCTCAACCAGCGCGCGCACACGCTCTGGCCGTTCAAGGTCACCCTGATGGTCCTGTGCGTCATCCTGTTCGCGCCGATCCTGACGCTCTGGCTCGGCACCTCGCCGGACGCCACGGCCGCGTTCGATCCGAAGGGCCCCGGCGGCGTGCTCGGCAACATGCTCTTCACCTCGGTGTTCCATCCGTATCTCGACTACGGGACCTGGATCCTCGTCTTCCCTTACGGCTTCTGCCTGCTCGGCGCCCTCGCCGACGATCCCAAGGCCACGCTTTCCTCCTGGATCGCCGAGATGCGCGACGGCTTCGGCGCCTGGAACGCCGAGCGAAAGGCCGCCGCCCTCAAGGCCGCCGAAGAACAGCGTCGCCGTGACGTCGCCGCCGCCGAGCTCCGCCGCAAGCAGCAGGAAGTCGTGGGCGCCGTGATGTCCGTCCCGCAGCCGAAGGAGACCGCCAAGCCGGTCTCGAAGTCCGTCCCGGTCGTGGTCGATACGCCGCACGAAGGCCCGGAGGACGACGAAGCCGCCGGCCCGGATCTCGTCCAGCCCGACAACGTCAGTATTTCCTCCGACGCGCCCAAGGTCGAGAAAGCCAAGCCGACGCCCGTCGCCGCCGAAGACGAGGACGAGGACGAAGAAGCAGTCCCCGAAGCCAAGCCGCCGCGCAAGGCGCCCGAACCGCTCGGCCCCAACGCCGGGAAGGTGCTCGTCGTGCAGCCCGACAAGATCGAGAAGGCCCGCGCCAGCCAGGTCATCAAGAAGCGCGGCGACTACGTCTTCCCCGAGATCAAGATGCTCAACGAGCCGGCCGCCGGCTCCAAGGCCGCGCCCGAGGATTTCCGCAAGCGCGCCGCCGACCTCATCGAGACCCTCAAGCAGTTCAAGGTCGACTGCGTGCCGGTCGATCCCGCCAACGGCGTCGACGTCGGCATCCAGCAGGGTCCGTCGATCACCCGCTATGAGATCAAGCCCGCCCCCGGCGTGCGCGTGGAGAAGATCTCCAACCTCTCGAACAACATCGCGATGAACCTCGAAGCCGAGGCCGTGCGCATCCTGGCCCCCGTGCCGGGCAAGGGCACCGTCGGCATCGAGATCCCGAACAAGAGCCGCAAGGACGTCCTCCTCCGCGAGATCATCGAATCCAAGGCGTGGGCCGAGGCCGCGATGGAGCTGCCCGTCGTGCTCGGCGTGGACAGCGTGACCAACAAGCCCGTCATCCAGGACCTCGCCAAGATGCCGCACGCGCTCATCGCCGGCGCCACCGGCCAGGGCAAGTCGGTCTGCATCAACGCGATCATCGTCTCGCTCCTCTACCGCTGCACGCCGCAGGACCTGCGCTTCATCATGGTCGACCCCAAGGTCGTCGAGCTGCAGATCTACAACAACCTCCCGCACCTGCTCATCCCGGTCGAGACCGACCCGAAGCGCGTGCCCGCCGCCCTCAAGTGGCTCATCGCGGAGATGTCCCAGCGCTACAAGATCTTCGCCAAGTGCGGCGTGAAGAACATCACCGGCTTCAACGCCAAGATCGCCAAGGAGGCCGGCGCGCCCAAGCAGGAGGAGCTCGCGCTCAGCCCTGACGAACTGGCCGCCGCCGCGGCCGCGGCCGAGGAGGTCGTCGACGACGGCATCCGCATCCCGAACGAGAAGCTGCCCTACATCGTCTGCATCATCGACGAGATGGCCGACCTCATGATGGTCGCCGCCCAGGACATCGAGACCTCCGTCGCGCGCATCGCCCAGCTGGCCCGCGCCGCCGGCATCCACCTCGTGCTCGCCACGCAGCGTCCGTCGACGGACGTCATCACCGGCCTCATCAAGGCCAACCTGCCCACGCGCATCGGCTTCAAGGTGTCGTCGCAGATCGACTCGCGCACCATCCTCGACCGCGGCGGCGCCGAGACGCTCGTCGGCCGCGGCGACATGCTCTTCGTGCCTCCGGGCAGCGCCACGCTCAACCGCGTGCAGGGCGCGTTCGTCGGCGAGCAGGAAGTCGCCGCCATCGTCGAGTTCCTCGCCGAGAAGAACGGCAAGCCCGAGTTCGCCCAGGACGTCATCAAGGCCATCAAGGACGGCGCCGAAGGCGGCGAGGAAGGCGGCGAGGGCGAGGAAGGCGAAGATCCGCTGGTGGCCCAGAGCTGGGCGATCATCAAGGAGACCCGCCGCGCTTCGGTCTCGATGCTGCAGCGTCGCCTCAAGCTCGGCTACAATCGCGCCGCCCGCATCATGGACATCCTCCACGACAAGGGTTACGTCGGTCCCGAGAACGGCTCGAGCCCCCGCGAGATTTTGGTGGACTGAGCGGGAAGCGAGGTTCGAGGGCGGGAGGACCCGATCAGAGTATGGAGTATCGAGTATGGAGTATTGGGGGAGTGCTCGCCTAGTCATCCGATCAAAGGGAAACCGGAGACCGGATGATTGGCTGGGGAATATTTTCAGGTCACGGGTCTCGGCAGCCAGGTCCCAGGTTCAGGTGTTCAGGTTCGGGTCCCAGGTTCAGGATCTGCATTTTGTCCCGTCCCCGCACCTGTATCTGATAACCCGTACCAGGGACCTGAGGGCCGAGACCGGAGACCCGAAAATGCTTTTCCACAAACTCAAAGGGAAACCGGAGACCGGATGATCAGCTGGGGTCATTCATCAAGCCCGCAGCATCTATTCCGGTTTCCGGTCTCCCTTTGAGCCGTGCGTCCACTTTTGCACCTAGGACAGCACGAGGTTCCGTCCCTACCTCACTTCTTCTCTTTCTTCTTCTTCCGCTCGGGGGTGACCGGCTTCTTCTTTTTCTCCGGCTCGGGAATCGCGGGTTCCGGCGTGGGCTGGGTCGGGTCGACGGTGGGCGCGGGCGCGGCCGGATCGAAGAACGGCTTGGGCGCGGGCGCGGCCGGCGCCGGGGTGGCCGGAGCGGCTTCCTTGGCAGGTTCGGCGGCGACGGCCAGAGCGGCGAAGCAGAGCAGGGCGAGCGAGCGCATGGGGTTACTGATTAAACATCGCGGCCGCGGGTAAGTTGCAAGCCTCCGACGTTGGGCATGAAAAAGCCCCGTCGGCCGGGGCTTCCTCAGGAGGTCACGGGGCCGTTCAGGCGCCGGCGGCCTTCTTGGGCTTCTCGCCCGTCGGCTTCTTCTCGGACTTCGGTTCGGGTTTCTTCGGCTCAGGCTTCACTTCGGAGTCCGCTTCCTTCTTCGGCTTGGAGAGTTCTTTGGCGATCACGACGCCGGTGCCGACGGCGGCTTCGGCGAGCTTCGCGTTCGAGGGGCCGGCGGCGGCCTTGCCGCTGCCGATCGCGGCGAGCTTATCGGCTTCCGCTTGCGCGGCCTTCGCGGCATCCAGCGCCATCTGGGTCGTGGCGTCCACCGTCTGCACGACGAGCGAGACCGGGTCGGCCGGGGCTTCCGCCGGCGCTTCGGCCTTGGCTTCCTTCTTCGGCTTCTTCTCCACGGTGGCCGTCTTGTTGCCGCCGGGCGGGGTCGGCCCGCTGGGCTTCTTGTTGTTCGTCGAGGTGGTGGCGGCCAGCGCGACGGAGGCGGCGGCGAGCAGGGCGAGCAGGGGCGTCTTCATTATGTGGATATTACACCGGGGGGTGGGAGGAGTTTCAACCACGGTCAGGCCGGAAAATGAAGAAAACCGCCCCGGTAGGCAGTGAAAGCCCACAAATAGGGCCGATTCCATGTTTCACCCCCGAAAGAACAACTTGGACGGCCCCAAGGACGCCTGGGGTGACGCACTCCCGCCTGCTTATCCGTCGAACCCGGAAAGTCTCCGGCCGCGGGTGAAGCTGAAGCGACGCCGGTTTGTCGCAGGATTTTAGCATCCTCGCCACAGGGTCAGGTGCGGTCGGGCTTGAACCTCGTTCATCGCCCATTACCTATATTCACTAATTCACTATCTTCTATGTCTGAAACTAACGCCACCTCCCCGACATCTTCGGCTCCCGTATCCGGCCGGAACTCGCTGACCAAGGACCTCGCCGCGGGCTTGGTCGTGTTCCTGGTGGCGTTGCCGTTATGCCTGGGCATCGCCCTCGCTTCCGGCGCACCGATGGTGGCCGGTATCGTCAGTGGCGTGGTGGGCGGACTGCTGGTCTCTTGGTTGAGCGGCTCGCACACCAGCGTGAGCGGGCCGGCCGCGGGCCTGGTGGCGGTGGTGCTGGGCCAGGTGGCGGTGCTCGGTTCTTACGAGGCCTTCCTCGTGGCGGTGATCCTGGCGGGAGCGATCCAGGTCCTGCTCGGGGCCTTGCGCGCCGGCTTCATCGCGGCCTTCTTCCCTTCGAGCGTCATCAAGGGCCTGCTCGCCGCCATCGGCCTGATCCTCATCCTCAAGCAGATCCCTCACATGGTCGGCCATGACGCGGATCCGGAGGGCAACATTGCCTTCTTGCAGGCCGACGGTAAGAACACGATCTCCGAGCTCTTCGCCTCCTTGTTCGACTTGGATGCCGGGGCGATGGTGATCGGACTAGTGTCCCTCGCCATCCTGCTGGCATGGGATCGGAGCCGGTTCAAGCAGTCGCTCATCCCGGCTCCGCTCGTGGTGGTGGTGGTCGGCGTCGCGGCCAATCTGGCGCTGAAGTCGGCCGCCAGCGCATGGGCCATCGGGCCCTCCCACCTGGTCCAGTTGCCGACGGTGGCCGGCATGGGGGATTTCCTGCGAGCCCTGCCCAGTCCGGACCTCAAGGCCTTCGGCAACCCCGCCATCATCATGGCCGCCGTCACGATCGCCATCGTCGCGTCGCTGGAGACGCTCCTGAACCTCGAGGCCGTGGACAAGCTGGACCCGCGCAAACGGGTCAGTCCGCCGAACCGCGAGCTCATGGCGCAGGGCGCCGGCAACGTGGTGTCCGGTCTCCTCGGCGGCCTGCCGATCACCTCGGTCATCGTGCGCAGCTCGGTGAACATCAACGCGGGCGCCGCGACGCGCCTATCGGCCTTCTTCCATGGGGCGCTGCTCTTCCTCTTGGTGCTCTTCGCTCCGCGCTGGCTGAACGAGATCCCTCTGGCCTCCTTGGCCGCGGTGCTGATCTTCACGGGCTTGAAGCTGACCAGCCCGGCGCTCTTCCGCCAGATGTGGGCGGAAGGCCGCAGCCAGTTCGTCCCCTTCATCGTCACGGTCCTGGCCATCGTCTTCACGGACCTCCTGATCGGCGTCCTCATCGGTCTCGGCATCGGCCTGGCCTTCATCCTGCACAGCAATTACCGCCGGCCTTTGCTCCGATTCATGGAGCGTCATGCGGGCGGCGACGTGCTCCGGATCGAATTCTCCAACCAGGTGAGCTTCCTCAACCGCGCCGTGCTCGAGCAGGCGCTCGACGCCGTGCCGACGGACGGCCACGTGGTGCTCGACGCCCGGAACACGGATTACATCGACCCGGACATCCTCGACCTGATCGAAGACTTCCGCAAGCAGACCGCCCCGGCGCGCAACCTGAAGGTCAGCCTCATGGGCTTCAAGGACCGCTATGTGATGGAGGATGAGATCCAGTATGTCGACGTGAGCACCCGCGAAGTGCAGGCGCAGCTGACCCCGGAGCGCGTCCTGCAGTTCCTTAAGGAAGGCAACGAGCGCTTCGTGACCGGCCGACGCCTCACCCGCGACCTCGCCCGGCAGGTCGACGCGACGTCCGCCGCGCAATATCCGATGGCGGTGGTCCTCAGCTGCATCGACTCCCGCAGCCCCGTCGAGCTGATCTTCGACATGGGCGTGGGCGACGCGTTCGTCATCCGCATCGCGGGCAACGTCGCGAAGGAGAAGGTCCTCGGCAGCATGGAATTCGCCTGCGCGGTGGCCGGCGCGCGGCTCGTGCTCGTGATGGGCCACACCAGCTGCGGCGCGGTCAAGGCGGCCGTCGAGCTGTTCGAGACGGGCACCACGGCTTCGAAGGCCACGGGCTGCGAGCACCTCGACTCGCTGATCACCGAGATCCAGAAGTCCATCGTCCCGGGCACCAAGCCGCACGGAGACTGGGTGACGAAAGAGACGAAGCTGATCTACGTGGACGACGTTGCCAAGCGCAACGTGGCCACGACGATCGCCTACATCCGCTCCGCCAGCCGTACGCTCCGAGAACTCGAGGCGTCGGGCAAGATCGCCATCCTCGGCTCGATGTATGACATCAAGACCGGTCGGGTCTCATACCTGGAAGAGATCACGCTCAAAGCCTGACGGACATGGCCCCGGTAATTCCCGGGTGCGCCCTTTCGTCGTCTTGCGGCTGAAGGGTTTCGCTGAGGCATAACCTGAGTTGAGCCTGCGGGCGGACGAGGCGGTCATCGGAGGATGCAACCTCCGGAAGACCGCCCGCGCGAACGCCTTGTCCGCCTCGGGCCGCGCGCCCTCCTCGACGCCGAGCTCCTCGAACTACTGATCGGCACGGGCACCAAGGGCGCGCCGGCGCCGGTCGTCGCGTCGGCCTTGCTCGCCGAGTCCGGTACGCTCGCCGCGCTCGCGACTTGGGACACGCATGACTTCGGACGGGTCCACGGACTCGGTCCCGCCAAGGCCGCCGAGCTGGCGGCGGCGATGGAGCTCGCCCGGCGGATCCGCGAGCGGGCGCAGGATCCTGGCGAGAAGCTCGACGCGCCGGCCAAGGTCTGGGCGCGACTCGAGCCTTTCGCGGCCGGGCTCGCCGTGGAGAAATGCTGGGTGCTCTGCCTCAACCGTCGCAACCGCCTCCTCGCCCTGCACGAGGTCAGCTCCGGCACCGCGACCAGCGCGTTGCTGCATCCGCGTGAGGTCTTCCGGCACGCGCTTAAGCACGCCGCCTCGGCGGCCATCGTCGCCCACAACCATCCGAGCGGCGATCCCACGCCCAGTCCGGCGGACCGGGCGGTGACGCGGCAACTGGCCGACGCGGGCAGGGTGGTGGGCGTCGAACTGCTGGACCACGTGGTCGTGGGCCGCCCGGAGGCCGATCCGGCGGGCAAAGGGTGGTTCAGTTTCGGCGAGGCGGGCTTGATTTAGGGGAACTATCGGTTGTCCTAGTCGGTCACAACCCCATGCCCATTTCCCGGACCATCAAGGTCGGGCTCGCCGTCGTCGGCGTGGCCGTCCTCGCCTTCGCCGGTCGTCAAGGCCAGCGCTACTACAAGAAGCACCTGGCTGCGCCCCGGCCTGGTGAAGCCGTCTACCGTCAGGATTGCATGAGTTGCCACGGTCCGGTGGGCGAAGGTGTCGCCGGTAAGTCGGACGAACCCCTCGTCGGCGAGAAGTCGGTCGCTTCCCTCGCCAAGTATATCGCCCGGGAGATGCCCGAGAACGATCCCGGCACGCTGTCGCTGGCCGATGCCACGGCGTCCGCCGAATACATCCACCAGGCCTTCTACTCCGCCGAGGCCCGCGCCCGTAATCATCCGCCCCGCATCGAGCTGGCGCACCTGACGGTCCGCCAATACCGCGAGAGCATCGCCGACCTGCTCGGCTCGCTCCGCGGCGCCTTCGGGACGACCGAGTCGGGCGGACTCGCCGGCGTCTATCGTGAGCGCCCGGAGCGCGACCCGAAGATGCCGGACCGTAACCGTCCGGAGGCCACCTTCAAGCAGCAGGTCGATCCGGTCATCGACTTCGACTTCGGCGCCAAGCCGCCGGCGAAGGGCACGTTTGCCGAGCAGTTCAGCATCAACTGGAGCGGCTCGGTCCTCGCGCCCGACACCGGCGAATACGAATTCCGCATCACGTCGCTCAATGGCGTCCGCCTTTACGTCAACCCGCCCGAAGGCGGCAGCGAGAAGAACGCGCTCATCGACCTCTGGGTGAGTTCGGGCATGTCCCGTTCGGCCTCCGCCCCCATCTTCCTGCTCGGGGGTCGTAGCTACGCGCTCAAGATCGAGTTCTTCAAATACAAGGACAAGACCGCCGGCCTGAGGCTCGAGTGGCGTCCGCCCGGCGGCGACTGGACCTTGATCCCGCGCACGCATCTCTCGCCGAAGCCTTCCGCCTACGTGAACGTCATCTCCGTCCCGCTGCCGCCCGACGACGGCAGCATCGGCTACGAGCGTGGCTCCTCCGTCTCACGCGAATGGACCGAGGCCGTCGCCAAGGGCGCGCAGCAGGTGTCGGCCCAGATCGGACCCCGCCTCTTCGCCCTCGCCGGCACCAAGGCCGATGCGCCCGACCGCGCGGAGAAGCTCAAGGCCTTCTCGTTACGCTTCGCTCAGTCGGCTTATCGCCGCCCGCTGACCGCCGAGCAGCAGGCCGACCTCGAGCAGATCTACGCCGCCGGCGTGGCCCCGGAGGTCGCCACCAAGCGCGCCTTCATCTTCACGCTCTCCAATCCCGCGTTCCTGTATCCGGGCACCGGTCCGCAGGATGATTACGCCGTCGCCTCGCGCCTCGCCCTCGCGCTCTGGGATTCCGTCCCGGATGCGTCCCTCCTGAAGGCCGCCGCCTCCGGCCAGCTGAAGACCGAAGCGCAGGTGCGCCAGCAGGCCCAGCGCATGATGAAGGACCCGCGCGCCAAGGCCAAGCTGCGCGACTTCCTGCACGACTGGCTGCACGTCGAGGAAGGCGCCGAGATCGCCAAGGACCAGAAGGAATATCCCGGCTTCGACCAAGGCATGGTCATGGACCTGCGCACCTCGCTCGACCTTTTCACCGAGGATATCGTCTGGTCGGAAAAGTCCGACTACCGCCAGCTCCTCCTCGGTGACACCATCCTGATGAACGAGCGTCTCGCGAAGTTCTACGGTCAGAAGGTCGAGGCCGGCGCAGGCTTCCAGCCCGTCAAGATGGACGCCGACCAGCGGGCGGGCGTGCTCACGCACCCCTACCTGCTCGCGACCTTCTCCTACACCAAGTCGACCTCTCCGATCCATCGCGGCGTCTTCGTGACCCGCAATATCTTGGGCCGCATGCTCAAGCCGCCGCCCATGGCCATCGCCTTCATGGACGATAAGTTCGACCCCTCCTTCACCATGCGGGAGAAGGTCACCGAGCTCACCTCCGAGCCCGCGTGCATGTCGTGCCACGTCACCATCAATCCGCTCGGCTTCAGCTTCGAGCGCTTCGACGCCGTCGGCCGCGTGCGCGCCACGGATAACAAGAAGCCCGTCGACCCGGTCTCCGATTACGTCGCCGCCGACGGTAGCGTGCTCACGCTCAAGGGCGCCCGCGATGTCGGCGTCCACGCCGCGGAGAGCCAGGCCGGCCAGGCCGGCTTCGTGCGCAATCTCTTCCACTCGCTCGTCAAGCAGCCACCGGCCGCCTATTCGCCCGAGCTCGTCGGCCGCCTGACGGACAAGTTCCGCGCCGACAATTTCCATGTCCGCAACCTCGCCGTCGAGGTCGCGGTCGTCGCCGCCTTACGTCCGACCGTCGCCACTCCTTCCACCCCTGCCGCCCGCTAAGCCCATGACCCTCCAGCATCGTCGCGATTTCCTCCGCCGCCTCGGCCTTTCGGCCGCCGCTCTGCCGCTCCTCGGCGGTCTCGCCACGCTCGGCGCGGCCGAGCCCGTCGCCGGCCGCCGCCAGCGCGTCATCTTCGTCTTCTCGCCCAACGGCGTCGTCCCGCCGGCCTTCTGGCCCGACGAGGAAGGCGCCGACTTCCAGCTCAAGGCGATCATGAAGCCCTTCGCGCCCTTCAAGGACAAGCTGCTCACGCTCAAGGGCGTGAACAACCGCGTTCGCGGCGATGGCGACTCGCATATGCGCGGCATGAGCTGCCTGCTCACCGGCATCGAGCTCTTCCCGGGCAATATCATGGGCGGCGGCGGCGCTCCGGCCGGCTGGGCCAGCGGACCGTCCATCGACCAGACCCTTCGCACCTATCTCCAGGCGAACCCGCAGACCAAGACCCGCTTCGGCTCCCTTGAGATCGGCGTCGCCGTCGGCAATCGTGCCGATCCGTGGACGCGCTGGAGCTACGCCGGCGCCAACCAGCCCGTCGCGCCGATCTCCAGCCCTTATGAACTCTTCGACAAGCTCTATGGATCGATGAAGGAAGGCGAGAACCTCGGCTCCGTCCTCGACGGACTCAAGGACGACATCGCCAAGGTCGCCAACGCCGTGGACAAGGGAGACCGCGCGCTGCTGGACCAGCACGCGACCGCCTTGCGCGAGCTCGAGCGCGGCCTCAAGGAAAGCCAGTCGCAGGCGGCCCTCAAGGTGCCGCATCCGCCGGAGCCGGGCGTGCCCCTCGACAACGACAGCATCCCGCAGATCACGCGCCTGCAGACCGAACTGCTGATCAGCGCCTTCCAGAACGACCTGGCGCGCGTCTCGACGTTCCAGTTCACCAACTCCGTCGGCGGCGCCCGCATGAAGTGGATCGGCATCGACGAAGGTCACCATGCGCTGTCGCATGACCCGGACCTCAACACCGGTTCGGTCGATAAGCTCACCAAGATCAACACCTGGTTCGCCGAGCAGATCGCCTTCCTCGCCAAGCGCCTGCAGGAGACCCCGGAGCCGGACGGTAAGGGCAACATGCTGGACAACACCACGATCGTGTGGACCAACGAACTCGGGAAGGGCAACAGCCACACGCACGAGGACATCCCCTGGGTGCTCCTCGGCGGCGGCCTCGGTTTCAAGACCGGGCGAGCGCTCAAGTTCAAGAAGGAGCCGCATAACCGCCTGCTCATGTCGATCGCCCAAGGCTTCGGCCACCCCATGAAGACGTTCGGTAACCCGAGCCTCTGCGAAGGAGGGGCGTTGAGGTTGGGTTGACAGAAGGGGTAGGGGTGGGGGTAGGGGTGGGCTTCGATCCCAGGGGAGACCGGGGGCCGGATGATTGGCTGGGGGTTAATGCCCTCAGCATTCATTCCGGTCTCCGGTCTCCTTTTTGTTTCAGTCTAAGCAGGCGGATGCGATGTCATCGCATCCCTCCTTGGCGTCATCTGTCATCTGCCATCTTTCCGTAAAAGGTCCCCGCCTGTGCCGATTCCGATTGGAGCTCCACTTATTCCTGGATTTAGGTGGGCGGTACGTTGCCACGGCTCGGACGAGGCCGGTCGGGTCGCACCTCCCGTATATTATGTTCGTAGGGAAGGGAGGCTGCCGCGGGTGTCGAACACCGCAGGGGATGGTCAATATGAAGAAAAACTCCGCGAAAAGCAAGCAGGGGAGAGAAGAGGATAGATTCAACGCTCCGGATCGGTAAAAGGAAGGCATGCGATACCCCTGCGCGCTTCTCCTCCTCTGTCTCGGCCTGGTCGGCTGCCAGCAGACCCAGCCTCGGCCCGAGATCGTCCCGGCCGAGTATGTCGGCCTGCTCGCCCCCAAGACGCCCGCGCCGTTGCTCCAGAAGGGCGACCGCCTTGCGATCTGCGGCGACTCCATCACCGAGCAGAAGAAATACAGCCTGCTGATGGAGGCGTATATCGTCGCCGCGCGCTCCGATCTGCACGTCACCGTCCGCCAGCATGGCTGGAGCGGTGAGCAAGCCGGCGGCTTCCTCAAGCGCATCGATAATGATGTCCTGCGTTTCAAGCCCACCATCGCCACCACCTGTTACGGCATGAATGACTTCCGCTACGTGCCGCAGGACGACGCCATCGCCGCGACCTATCGCGCGAACCAGACCGCCGTCGTGCGCAAGTTCAAGGAGGCCGGCGCGCGCGTCGTGCTCGGTTCCTCGGGCACGATCCATTCCGTCCCGCCGTGGGTGAAGTCCGCGAAGGGCACCTGGCAGGAGCTCAACCTCGCGCTGCTCAATTTCCGGAACATCAACATCGAGGTCGCGCAGGCCGAGCAGGTCGCGTTCGCCGACGTCTATTGGCCGATGCTCGTGAAGGGCCATGAGACCCGGGCCAAGTATGGCGAAGGCTTCAAGCTCGAGGGCAACGATGGCGTGCACCCCGGCTGGGCTGGTCACGTCATGATGGCCACCGCTTTCCTCGAAGGCCTCGGTCTGCGTGGCGACGTCGGCCAGATCGACGTCGACCTCTCGAGCGGCAAGGCGAACGCCCGCTATGGCCAGCGTATCATGAAGTCCGAGGGCGGCGTGGTCTCGCTGCGCAGCTTCCGGATCCCTGCTTCGTTCGAGCCGGGCGACGTCACCAAGGACGGTTCCATCGCCGCCGGCGTGGCCCTGGCTGATTTCCAGAAGAAGCTGAACCGCCTGACCCTGCGTGTCGCCGGCGCCAAGACCGCCCAACTCAAGGTCACCTGGGGCGACGCCTCCAAGATTTTCACCGCCGCCGAGCTCGCCAAGGGCGTGAACCTCGCGGCCGAGTTCCCGCAGAATCCGACCTCGGCGACGTTCGCGAGGATTTGGAAGGCCGTGGAAGAGAAGCAGGCGTATGAGACCAAGCAGATCAAGACCCTCTTCCGGAGCCCCGAGGCCAAGAAGGACATGGAAGCCGTCGTGAAGAGCTCGCAGGTCGAGTTCGACCGCCTGGCCGCCGCGCTGCAGGCGACGATCAAGCCCGTCGATTCGACCCTCAAGGTCGAAGAGGTGCGCTGAGCGGACCCCACCAATGAAACGGGCCGCACTTTCGTGCGGCCCGGGCTATGGCTAGCCAACAACGATTGATTATTCGGCCGTGACGTTCTCGGCGACGCCGACGCCGAGGGTCATGCCGCCGACGACCTGGACCTTCTCCATGATGGTCTTCTGGATTTCCTCCAGGACCTTCGGGTTCTTGATGAGGTAATCCTTGGCGGCTTCGCGGCCCTGACCGATGAGCTGGCCGTTATAGGCGATCCAGGCGCCCTTCTTCTCGAGGATCTTGTGTTCGATGCCGAGGTCGAGGACGGAGCCGGAGCGGGAGATGCCTTCGGTGTACATGATGTCGAACTCGCACTCCGTGAAGGGAGGGGCGACCTTGTTCTTCACGACCTTCACCTTGGTGCGGTTGCCGATGACCTTGCCGGAAGGTTCCTTGATCTGGCCGATACGACGGATGTCGATACGTACGGAGGAGAAGAACTTCAAGGCGCGGCCGCCGGGGGTGGTCTCGGGGCTGCCGAACATCACGCCGATCTTTTCGCGGATCTGATTCGTGAAGATACAGATGCAATTCGTGCGGCTGATGGCGGCCGTGAGGCGGCGCATGGCCTGGCTCATCATGCGGGCCTGGACGCCCACGGTCGCGTCGCCCATCTGGCCGTCGAGCTCCTGCTTGGAGACGAGGGCGGCGACGGAGTCGATGACGACCACATCGACCGCGCCGGAGCGGATGAGGGTTTCGACGATATTGAGGGCGTCTTCGCCGGATTCAGGCTGGGAGACCAGGAGGTTGTCGAGGTCGACGCCGACCACCTTGGAGTAGCGAGGGTCGAGGGCGTGTTCGACGTCGACGAAGACGGCGTTGCCGCCCTGGCGCTGGATCTCGGCGATGATGGAGAGACAGAGGGTCGTCTTACCGGAGGATTCCGGGCCGAAGATCTCGACGATACGGCCGCGGGGGAGGCCGCCGACGCCCAAGGCAAGGTCGATGGCGACCGAGCCAGTGGAGACGGACGAGACCTGCATCTTGGTCGCGTCTCCCATGCGCATCAGGGTGCCGTCGCCATACTGCTTGTTGATGGCGGAGAGAGCCAGATCGAGGGTCTTCTTCTCGGCTGCCTGGTTGGCAGATTTTTCCTTAGCGGTGGGTTCGGATTTGGCGGACATAACGTTGGGTATGCGGAATGGAATTTGCCGGACACGGCGAACGTGGCAAGCAAAATGAACAAATGTTCACTACTTCTTTCCACCCCTTTCTGGCCGGGGGTTAGAAGCTAAATAAATCCCCCAGCCAGTCCCAGAAACCGGGCTCTTCCTTAGGTTTTACGCTGATCTTGGGGGCCGGCTTCAGCACCGGCTGGCGGGCGAGGTCGGCCGCCTGGGCCTGGAGTTTGGCCAGGCCGTCCCGCATCAGGGCGGCGGCCACGTCGTCCCGCGCACGTTGTGAGGCCTTGCCGTTTCCGGGCACGCGGCAACCGACCACGACTGCGATGACGCGGTGGGGGCCGGCCTTGGCGGTCGTCGCGATGGAGGCCTGGGCGCTCGAGGTATAGCCGGTCTTCAGTCCGTCGCAGCCGGGGAACGAGGCCAGCAGATGGTTGTGGTTAAGCATCTCCATCGGCTTGAGCGGACGACGGAGGACGTAGCGCTTGGCCGAGGTGAAGCGTAATGCTTCGGGCATGCCGCAGAGCACGACGCCGAGCCGGGCCACGTCGCGGGCGGTCGTGCTGTCATGCGGACCACGGCCTTCGGTCAGCCCATTAGGCGAGACATAGCGGGTGCGTGTCATGCCGAGTTCGGCCGCCCGGCGGTTCATGCGGGCGACGAAGGCCGCCGTGCTGCCGGCCCGGTCGACGGCCAAGGCCACCGCGACGTCATTGGCGGATTGGAGCATCAGCGCGTAGAGCATGTCTTCCACCGTGAACGTCTCGCCGACGGCCAGCCAGACCTGCGAGCCCCCGGTGGCCGCCGCTTCCTTGGTGACGCCCACCCGGCTGCGCAGCGTCGTCCGCCCGTCACGGAGGTCCTCGAGGACGAGGAGGAAGGTCATCAGCTTCGTCACGCTGGCCGGATCCGCCGGGAAGTCCGCCAGTTTCTGTGACAGCACGGCGCCGGTCGAGGCGTCGACGCAGATCTGCCCCGCCACGGTCATGCCTTGGGTCGAGTAGCGCGTCTGGGCGGCCGTCTCCGCGGTCAGCGCGGCGCAGAGGAGGAGGGCGGTCGCGGCGAAGCGCACGGGCGATTGGTTGACGGACGAGACGGCGGAGCAAGTCCGATTTGCAACGGCTCGGCGAAACGTCACCTTGTCGCCATGCGTCTCTACCTGCTCCGCCACGCCGAAGCCGTCTCCGGGACGCCGGACGCCTCGCGCGACCTCACGCCTCACGGCCAGCGCCAAGTGGCCCTGCTGGCCCAGGGTGTCGGTGCCGCGGCTTTGGCGGAAGTCGATGCGATCGAGCATAGCCCCCTCGTGCGGGCGGTCCGGACGGCGCAGCTGCTGCGGCTGGCGACCCGCTCCGTGCTGCCCATGAAGGTGCTCGCGGGCCTGGAGCCGGAGGACGATCCGCGGAAGACCGCCGCGCAGCTCGCCAAGTCGCGCCGCAGCCGCCTGCTCGTCGGTCATAATCCGCACCTCGCCGAACTGGCCGCGCTCCTGCTCGGCCTGCCCGACGGCGGCGAAGCGGTCCGTTTCCGTAAGGCCGGGCTGATGGCGTTGGAGCGGCGGAGCAAGCCGGACCGGGCGCGCCCGTTCGGCGCCTGGAGCCTGCTGTGGATGGTGCCGCCGGACCTCACGAAATGACACGCCCTGTCCTTGACTGAACTCGCCGTCGAACCGACTCTCACCGCGTGTCTGAACGTCGTCGACATCGTCTGATCTGGACCGCGGTGGCCTGCGCCCACGCGATGGCGCTCGGCGCCGTCTGGGTCGGCGGACTGCGCGGCGTCGGCGAGCCGGCCACGGAAGGCGGCCATATCCTCGTGACCCTGCTGCCGGAGCCGGTCGCCTTGCCTGGCGAGGCCAAGGAAGGCGCTGCCCTCGGCGCCGGTCTCACCTTGCCCGTGACGCCCGCCTTCGTCCCGGTGACACCCGCCGCTCTTCCGCCGGCGACCGCCCCGGTGGCGTCTTCGCCCGCCGTCGTGGCCCCCGTCGCCGCCGAACCCAAGGGCGTGTCCGTCGCCCCGTCGGCGCCCATCGCGGAAGTCTTCGTGCCGCCGTCCTTCCGCGCCCGGCAGGAGCCCGCCTATCCGGAGCGTGCGCGCCGCGCCGGCGTCGCCGGCGTCGTCGCCGTCCGCATCCTGCTCGCCGCGGACGGCTCCGTCCGTCAGGTCGAGCTCACCACCAGCTCCGGCAGCCGCCTGCTGGATGAGGCCGCGCTGGAGGCCGCCCGGGCGTCGACCTTCGAGCCGGCCACCCGTAATCGCGCGCCGGTCGCCTCCGAAGCCGTCGCGAACTACCGGTTCGAGTTGCGCTGATTCGCCGCTTCGCGGCGAATCAGCGTGCCCTCGTCCTATTCGATTTCGACGAAGCGCGAATCTGCTCCGGTGAGCAAGGCCCCCAGGCGGCCCCAGTCGCCGTCCCGGAGGCTGCGGTCCATGATCAGGGTCGTGTCGGCGAGCGTGCCGCCGGGAGCGCACCGCACGGACCACAGCGGGCGGCTGCTGGTCGGAAGCATCGCGAAACGGATGTCGCCGACGAGGATCGCGCCGTCAGCCTGGTCGTAGGTGTTCCAGCCGCCGGTGAAGCGGGAGAAGTCGGCGATCAGGTGGGAGCCTTCGGAGAAGGGCGGGGGATTGCCGGCGGACGTCGGTGACCAGGCCGCGCGGGTCTCGCCGACCACGAGACGTGTCGGCGTGAACGGCAGGTTGCGGACCGCCGCGACATGCCAGCGCCCTTGGTGCAGCCAGACCGCGCGCCAGACGATGAGGTTGGAGACCGTCGGTTTCACCGCCAGGCGTTCCGGCGTGACGGACTGGGTGGCCAGCCAAGCCCGCAGGCTGCGTTCGGCGCGGGCCTGCTGCGTCAGGCCGAGCGCCGCGTAGGCGCCGAACCACAGCAGCGCGTAAGCCGCCAGCCGCGGCGAGTGCCGGCGCCACGCGAGGACGGCGAGCGTCAGCACGGGCAGGGTGACCGCGAGGTCGATGATGGGGAGGCAATCCCAGGCGTAACGCGCTTCCGTGAACGGCCAGAGCAGCATCGTGCCGTAGCTTGTACAGCCGTCGCAGAGCAGGTGCGTGAGCGCCCCGGCGAGGCCGGGCAGGAACAGTTCGCGCCAGCCCACGTTATGGCGCCGATGGAAGAAGAGGGTCGTAAGCCACGCGGCCGCCAGCGCGAGCACCGGCATGAAAACGAAGCTGTGCGTGAAGTGGCGGTGCCAGCGGAAGGCGACGAGCGGGTCGTCGGCGGCGCGGATGAAGACGTCGAGGTCGGGCGCCTCGGAGGCGAGCAGGGCGGCCACCGCGGCGGCGGAGACCGAGCCTCCGCGGCGATGGACGGCGACCCCGGCGGCGATGCCTAGGGCGGCGTGCGTGAGGTTGTCCATGTCCCCAACTTAGGGGACATGGTGCGGGAAGGAAGACGGACTTTCATTTTTCGGAAGCGTCCCGGCAATAGGCTGGAACCCTCGGGGTTATTCCCCGTCTAATCTTTCATCCCCATGAGACTGCTCTTCTCCGCCTTGGCGCTGTGCGCCGCCGTGCTCGGCCAGGCCGCCGACCAGGATTACCCGCTCGCCGAAGCCCAGGAAGTCCGCCCCCGCGGCGGCCTGCCGAACTTCTTCCTCAAGGCCCAGACGACCGGCGCCGAAGTGAAGATCGGTTACCTCGGCGGTTCGATCACCGCGCAGAACGGCTGGCGGGTGCAGACCCTCGCCCATTTCAAGAAGGCTTACCCGCAGGCGACCTTCGCGGAGATCAACGCGGCCATCGGCGGCACCGGTTCGGATCTCGGCGTCTTTCGTGTGCAGCAGGACGTCCTCTCGAAAGGCCCCGACCTGCTCTTCGTCGAGTTCGCGGTGAATGACGGCGGCGCCGACCCGCAGCGCATCATCCGCGCGATGGAAGGCATCGTGCGCCAGACCTGGAAGGCCAACCCCAAGACCGACATCTGCTTCGTCTACACCCTGACCGAGGCGCTTTCCCCCGCCATGCTCGAGGGCAAGCTGCAGCGCTCCGCCAGCGCGATGGAGAAGGTCGCCGACCATTACGGCATCCCGACGATCACGCTCGGCATGGAAGTCGCCAAGCTGGCCAAGGCCGGCCAGCTCGTCTGGCGCGCGAAGCTCCCGAAGACCGAAGCCGAAAAGGCCGCGCTCGGCGACAAGTTCGTCTTCGCCGCCGATGGCGTGCATCCGCATGACTCCACCGGCCAGGTGCTATACACGCAGGCCATCGTCCGTTCGCTGCCGGCGCTCGCCATCGCGAACGCCACGCCGACCGCGCATGTGAGCAATCTCGCGCTCGACCCGGCGAATTGGGAACGCGCGACGCTCGTCCCGATCACCGCCGCGAAGCTCTCCGCCGGCCTCGTGCCGACCGACATGAAGACCGACGCCTTCGCCAAGAGCTGGGCGAACCGCCTGCCCGCGATGGTCAAGCTGACCCGTCCCGGCCAGAGCATCGAATTCCAGTTCAAGGGTACGCACTGCGCCATCTATGACCTCGTCGGCCCGTCCGGCGGCATGGTCGCCGTGACGCTCGACGGCAAGGCGCAGAAGCCGGCCCAGCGCATCGACGCGTACTGCACGTATGCCCGACTGGCCAATTTCATCATCGGCACCGACCTCTCCGAGGGCGTGCACAGCGTCCGGCTCGAGCTGCTGGCCGACCCGATCGACAAGGCCGCCGTCCTGGCGAAGAACAAGAACCAGATCGATAAGCCCGAGCGCTTCGCGCCCCTCGAATTCTACCCCGGCGGCCTCCTCATCATCGGCGAACTCGTCCCTTAAAAGACCTCGTCCCCACGCCCAGCCTTGACCGCCCCCTGACCCCCTCTGAAACTCCGCTCCTCCCCCATCACCCACACACCCATGCGTTTCGGCCTCAATACGTTCCTCTACGCCTCTCCGTTCACCAACGAGAGCGTGCACCTGTTCAAGAAGCTCAAGAACTGGGGCTTCCACACCGTCGAGATCCCGATCGAAGATCCTTCGCATACCGATCCGAAGTTCCTGAAGGCCGCCGCCGCCAGCGCCGGCATCGCCATCGGGTCCATCTGCGCCTGCATGGGCCCCGGCCGCGACCTGCGCGGTTCCGCCAAGGACCAGGCCGCCGGCCGCAAGTACATCATGGCGCTGATCGACCAGGCCGCCATCGCCGGCTGCCCGCGCATCATCGGCCCGCTCTATTCCGTCGTCGGCCTCATCGGCGCCCATGACGACAAGACCAAGGCCAAGCACTTCAAGCTCGTCGTCAAGAACCTCAAGGCCATCGGCAAGTATGCGCAGAAGAAGGGCGTCGAGCTCGACATCGAGCCCCTGAACCGCTTCGAGACCGACTTCCTCAACACCTGCGACCAGGGCCTCCGCCTCGTCAAGGCGATCAACCTCCCGAACGTGAAGCTCCACCTCGACACGTTCCACATGAACATCGAGGAGAAGAACCAGGCGGCCGCCATCCTCAAGGCCGGCAAGCATCTCGGCCACTTCCACGCCTGCGGCACCGACCGCGGCACGCCTGGTGGCGACTCCCTCGACTGGAAGCCCATCGTCGCCGCCCTGAAGAAGATCGGCTACAAGCAGGACGTCGTCATCGAGTCCTTCACCACCGACGTCAAGGTGATCGCCCGCGCCGCCGCCATCTGGCGCGCCATGGAGCCGAACCGCGATGACATCGCCGTCAAGGGCCTGAAGAACCTGAACCGTTTCTTCGGCAAGCAGAAGTAATCCGACCGCGCCTCCTCTCATGAAGCTGCTCACCCCTCTCCTCGCCCTCGCCGCGCTCTGCGCGTCGGTCTCCGCCGAGGACAAGTCCCTCTTCAACGGCAAGGACCTCACCGGCTGGAAAGGCCTCGATTTCTGGTCCGTCGAAGACGGCGTCATCACCGGCCGCACGACCAAGGAGAAGCCCACCAAGGGCAACACCTTCCTCGTGTGGGAAGGCGAAGTCGCCGACTTCGAGCTCACGTTCCAATACAAGATCGTCGGCGGCAACTCCGGCGTCCAGTACCGCAGCAAGCTCGTCGACGCGAAGGGCTTCGTGATCTCCGGTTACCAGGGCGACTTCGAAGCGGGCAAGACCTACTCCGGCATCCTCTATGAGGAGAGGGGCCGCGGCATCCTCGCCAAGCGTGGCGAGAAGGTCGTGATCAAGGAAGGCGCCGACGCCAAGAAGCCGAAGATCGAAGTCACCGGCTCGCTCGGCAAGACCGACGAGATCCAGGCCAAGATCAAGGCCGGCGACTGGAACGAATACCGCGTCGTGGCCAAAGGCGGCCACCTGCAGCACTTCATCAACGGCGTCCAGACCATCGACGTCACGGACGAGACCGCCGTCGGCGCCAAGAAGGGCCTGCTCGCCCTCCAGCTCCACGCCGGGCCTCCCATGGTCGTCCAGGTCAAGGACATCGTCCTCAAGGAGATCAAGTAACCACCCATGAAGAAGTCCTTCCTCAGCCTCCTCCTGCTCTCGGCCGCGTTCGTCTCGGCCGCGGACAAGAAGAACGTCCTCCTCATCGCCGGCAAGCCGAGCCACGGTCCCGGCGAACACGAACATAACGCCGGCATCCAGCTCCTCGCCGCCGGCCTGAAGCAATCCGCCGCCGAACTCGTCGACGTCGACGTCGCCCTCAACGGCGAATGGCCGTCTGACGAGCGCGTCGCCAAGGCGGACACGATCGTGATCTACTCCGACGGCGGAGGCGGACACCCGGCCCTCCCGCACCTCGATCAGCTCGCCAAGAAGATGGCGGCCGGCACCGGCTTCGTCTGTCTGCACTACGCCGTCGAGCCCGCCTATGAGCGCGCCGGCTGGCTGAGCGTCGACGGCAAACCCGTGAGCCCGCCTCCGGCCGGACGTTCCTCCAAGGGCAAGGGCGCCCTCGAGTTCAAGGACTGGCTCGGTGGTTACTTCGAGCAGCACTGGTCCGTGAACCCGCACTGGACCGCCGACTTCACCGTCATCCCCGATCACCCGGCCAGCCGCGGCGTGAAGCCGTTCGGCTCCAACGACGAGTGGTATTTCAACATGCGTTTCCGCGACGGCATGGAAGGCGTCACGCCGCTCCTGTCCGCGGTCGCGCCGGCCGACACCATGAAGCGCGGCGATGGCCCTCACTCCGGCAACCCCGACGTCAAGAAGCTCGTCCTCGAAGAGAAGAAGCCCGCAGTCGTCGCCTGGGCCGTCGAGCGCAAGGACGGCGGTCGTGGTTTCGGCTTCACCGGCGGACACTACCACGCCGGCTGGTCGAACGAAAGCCAGCGCACCCTCGTCCTGAACGCGATCGTCTGGACCGCGAAGGCGGAAGTCCCTGCCGCCGGCGTCGTCTCCAAGTTCTCGGAAGAAGAGCTCAAGGCGAACCTCGACAAGAAGACTCCGCGTAAGCCCGCGGCTCCGAAGAAGAAGTAAGCGGCCCGCAGGTCGTCTGATCAGGCCGGAGGTTCGCCTCCGGCCTTTTTCGTGCCCGGAAAAGAGGTTGGTCGTTTGACCCGGGAAGCCGGTCCGTAACCTTACGGTCATGTCCAAGCACATCGCGATCATCGGCGGCACCTCCGGCATCGGCCGCGCGACCGTCGCGCAGCTCCAGGCCGACGGGCACGTCGTGCACGCCGCGTGCCGCTCGCCGGAGAAGCTGGCCGACCTCGACATCGTCGCGCAGCCGTTCGACGCCGCCGCGCCCGGTCCGCTCACCTGGCCCGAACGCCTCGACGGCTTCGTCTACTTCCCCGGCTCGATCTCGCTCAAGCCGTTCCATCGCCTCACCCCGGAAGACTTCCAGCGCGACCTGCAGGTGAACCTCTTCGGCGCCATCGCCGCTCTGCAGTCTGCGCTCCCCGCGCTCAAGGCGTCGGGCAACGCCTCCGTCGTGCTCTTCTCCACCGTGGCAGTCGCGCAGGGCATGCCCATGCACGCGAGCATCGCCGCCGCCAAGGGCGCCGTCGAAGCGCTCGCCCGGAGCCTCGCCGCCGAATGGGCGCCGACCATCCGCGTGAACGTCATCGCGCCGTCGCTGACCGACACGCCGCTCGCCGGCGCGTTGCTCAACTCCGACCTCAAGAAGGAAGCCGCCGGGAAGCGTCACCCTCTGCAGCAGGTCGGCCGCTCCGAAGACATGGCCGCGCTCGTCGCGCATCTCCTCTCCGGCAGCTCCCGCTTCATGACCGGCCAGGTGTTGCACGTGGACGGCGGCTTGTCGGCGGTCCGCACGTTCTGACGCGGGCACAAAAAACCCGGGCGCCTCGCGGGCCCGGGTTTCGGAAGAGCCTGCGCTCCGCTTAGATCAGCATCAGCGCCGGTTCTTCGAGGAGCTGCTTGAGCGCCTGGAGGAACTGGGCGCCGTTGGCGCCGTCGACGACACGGTGGTCGCCGGAGAGGCCGATCACCATGCGGTGGCCGATGACCAGGCGGTCCTGGGCGTCGACGACGGGCTTCTTGATGGTCGCGCCGACGGAGAGGATCGCGGCGTTGGGCACGTTGATGATGCCGAAGAAGCCGGTGACGCCATACATGCCGAGGTTGGTGACCGTGAAGGTCGAACCTGACATCTCGTTCGGCGTGAGCTTCTTCGAGCGAGCCTTGCCGATGAGGGCCTTCGCCTCGACGGCGATGTCCTTCAGCGTCTTGGCGTGCGCGTCGCGGATGACCGGGGTGACCAGGCCGTCTTCGAGGGCGACGCCGAAGGAGAGGTGCACCGCGCCGTGGGTGCGGATGCTCGTGCCGGCCCAGGAGGCGTTGACCGCGGGGACGCGGCGGAGGGCTTCGGCGGAGGCCTTCAGGATGAAGTCGTTGACCGAGAGCTTGATCGCGTCGGCGCCGGCTTCGGCGAGGCGCTTGTTCAGCGATTCGCGCATCGCCATGAGCGGAGCGGCGTCGACTTCGACCTCGAGGTAGAAGTGCGGGACGGTGATCTTGGACTCCAGGAGTCGGCGGGCGATCGTCTGGCGCATGCCGCCCACGGGGACGTCGGCGTCGGGCTGGATGCCCTTGCCATCGGCGGGCGGGGCGACCGCGACGTTGAGCGGACCGGAAGGAGCGGCGGCGGCCGGAGCCGAAGCGGCGGCGGCGACATCGCGACCGACGACGCGGCCACCGGGGCCGGAGCCGGCGAGGGCGGCGACGTTGAGCGCGGCCTTTTCAGCCATGCGCTTCGCATACGGGGAGGCCTTGGTGCGGGAGCCGTCGGACTGCGGAGCGACGGAGCCGGAAGAAGCGGGAGCGGCGGGGATGCAGCTCACGTCGGTCTTCTCGGGGATCGCCGGGACGGCAGTCGCGGGAGCCTTGGGGGCCGGAGCGGCGGAAGGTTCAGGGGCGGCCTCGCCCTTCTTGCCGATGGCGCAGATCGGCGCGCCGACGGGCAGCTGCGTTCCGGCCGGGGCGTAGATCTTGAGGACCGTGCCCGGCACCGTGCAGGAGAGTTCCATCGTGGCCTTGTCGGTCTCGACTTCGGCCAGGATGTCGCCGAAGGCCACCACTTGGCCTTCCTTGATGTTCCATTTCACCAAAGTCCCCACCGACATCGTGTCGGAGAGCTTCGGCATATCGATAATTTCAGCCATCGGATTTGAAGAGTAAGAGGGGCGGGGTTCAGGCGAGGACCTTGAGGGCTTCGCGGACGACGCGGTTCACGTCGGGGAGCTGCTGGTCTTCCATGCGCTTGCAGTAGATCTGCGGGGCGTCGATCGAGGACACGCGGTGGATCGGGGCGTCGAGCTCGTCGAACGCGCGCGACTGGATGAGGTAGGCCACCTGGGCGTCGACGCCGCAGAAAGGCTTGTTCTCTTCGACCAGCAGGGCGCGGTGCGTCTTGCGGACGGAGGCGAGGATGGTCTCCTCGTCGAGCGGGCGGATCGAGCGGAGGTCGACGACCTCGACGCTGACGCCATGTTCCTGTTCGAGGATCTCGGCGGCCTTGAGGCTCGTGATGACGGCGCGACCGTGGGCCACGATCGTGAGGTCGGTGCCTTGGCGCTTCACGTCGGCGACGCCGAGCGGGACGATGTAGTCTTCGTCCGGCACTTCGCCCTTATCATTATAAAGGATGGTGTTCTCCATCACGTAGACCGGGTCGTTGTCGCGGATGGCCGCCTTGAGCAGGCCCTTCGCGTCATACGGGGTGGCCGGGCAGACGACCTTGATGCCGGGGTGCGAGGCGAGGATGGCCTCGGGCGTGTGGGAGTGGGTGGCGCCGACGTTGGTGCCGCCGTTGGCCGGACCGCGGATGACGATCGGGCAGTTGATGAGGCCGCCGGACATGTAGCGGATGTTGCCGGCGTTGTTCACGATCTGGTCGAACGCGACATACGAGAAGGACCAGAACATCAGTTCCATCACCGGGCGGATGCCGAGCATCGAGGCGCCGATGCCGAGGCCGATGAAGCCGGATTCGGAGATCGGGGTGTCGACGATGCGCTTCGGTCCGAACTCCTTGAGGAGGCCTTCGGTCACCTTATAGGCGCCGTTGAACTGGGCGACTTCTTCGCCCATGATGACGACCTTGTCGTCGCGCTTGAGTTCTTCGCGCATCGCGGCGCGGAGCGCTTCGCGGTAGGAAATGACGGCCATGACAGTAGGTGCGAAGAGGGATTATTCGAAGATGATGGTGCCGCGGCTGGTCGTGTCCGGACCGCGGTTGTCTTCTTCCCAGTAGATGTGCTTGGTGATGTCGGCGACGGTGGGATCCGGCGACTCGTCGGCGAAGACGGCGGCCTTGTCGGCTTCGGCCATCGCGGCGTCGTTGATCTGCTGGGAAAGCTCGGCGGTGAGGACCTTCTCGCGCAGGAGTTCCTGTTCGAAGGCGAGGACCGGGTCCTTCTTCTCGCGGTATTCCTTGATCTCTTCCTTGTCGCGGTAGGTCTTGTCCGGGTCGGCCATCGAGTGGCCGAAGTAACGGTAGGTGAAGATCTCGAGGACCGTCGGCTTGGATTCTTCGTGGGCGCGCTTGAGGGCGATCGCGGTCTTGGCGCGGACTTCGTAGACGTCGTGTCCGTTGATGACGTCCCAGGCCATGCCGTAGCCTTCGGCGCGCTTCGCGAGGCAGCCCGGGTGGGCGGTGGAGCGCTCCTGGGAGGTGCCCATGGAGTACCCGTTGTTCTCGATGACGAAGATCATCGGCAGGTCCCAGAGGGCCGCCAGGTTGTAGGCTTCATGGACCGCGCCTTGGTTGACGGCGCCGTCGCCCATGTAGGCGAAGCAGCTGCCCTTGAGGCCCATGTATTTGACGGCGTAGGCGAGGCCGGTGCCGAGCGGAGCCTGGCCGCCGACGATGCCGTGGCCGCCCCAGTAATTCTTATCGGGCGCGAAGTAGTGCATCGAACCGCCTTTGCCCTGGGAGCAGCCGGTGACGCGGCCGGTCAGTTCGGCCATGCACTCGTTCATGCCCATGCCGACCATCAGGCCGTGGCCGTGGTCGCGGTAGCCGGTGATGATGTGGTCGTGCTTGCCCAGCAGGGAGATCGTCCCGGCCGCGACGGCCTCCTGGCCGACGTAGAGGTGAAGGAAGCCGCCGATCTTGCCCTGCTGGTAGATGCGGATGCAGCGCTGCTCGAAATGGCGGATACGGGCCATTTTCGTGTAAAGGGCGATTTTATCGGCCTTTGACATGGAGGCGTTGACCGGATCCTTGGCATACTCAGAAGGGCCGGCGGGGCGCTTCAGGGATTCGGGGTGGGTAAGGACAGCGGGCTTGGCCACGGTAGTTCGTTTGGCTCGATTGGAGGGGTCTGCCGAGGAAGGTCAAGCGTCCCCTCCCTTCGGCTCAATTTGCCTTGACCCGACTTGCAGGGGGCCTCCCCTTTGCCCTATCCTGTGAGTCCTCTCTCAGGCTCCCCTTTATCTATGGAAGAAACCCACGAGGCTTCGGCCCGCGAATTCACCGTCCAGAACCGCATGGGGATCCACACCCGTCCGGCCGCCCAGATCGTCCGGCTGGCCAACCGCTACCCGGACTGCGAAATCACGGTCTCAAAAGACGACGAGTCGGTGAACGGCAAAAGCATCATGGGCCTCATGATGCTGGCCGCCGGTCAGGGTTCGAAGCTGCGTTTTTCGGTCCGCGGCAAGGATGCCGTCGCCCTCTTGGGCGAGATGGAGGCCCTTTTCGCCCGTAAGTTCGACGAATCCTGAGTCCCCATGAACGCGCTCCTCGCCTCCCTTCTGATGCTCGCTGTCGGCGAGCCCGTGCCCCCGCCCCCGGTAACGGATGCTGAGGTGGTGCGCCATTTGAAGCCCGCAGAGCTGGCGGAATGGCATAACTCAATGCGAGTCAATGCTTTGGGAGAAAGCCGCATCAAGGCAGGTCAGAGCATCATGAGCACCAGCACGGCCGCCTCGGCGACGACCAACGGCCTGAAGACCGGGGGTCTCTCCGAGACGCCCGAGCAGATCAAGGCCCGTGCCCAGAAGATCATCGACGAGGGCACCGCGCAGGTCCGTCAGGTCGCCCCCTCCTTGGCCCGCTTGCGCCTGGCCGCCGCCCAGCGTGTCGCCGAGAAGACCAAGCCGGTCGAATACGCCGCGGAACTCGCCGGCGCCGCTCCGGCCGTCGCCCTCGATGCCGCCGTCGGTCGCCTGCACAAGCAAGCCGTCGATCTCGGTTACACTTCTGCTCACCTCATCGGCTCTCTGCGCGTGAGCTCCGCCGGACTGGAACGCCCCGCCGATCTCACCGCCGAACTGCGCGCCGCTTGGTCGCGCCGGACCGGCGCCGCTCTGGCCGCCGTGCCTGCCGAAGGTTATGCTTATGTCCCTGGCGTCGCGCCGGTCGCGCCCGCGCTCTCGAAAGGCCTCAAGCCGGCCACCGCGCCCAAGCAGCTCGCCGTGCTGTGGGCCGAGCAGTATGCGCTGACCACCGACGGCTCGCAGGCGCTGCTCTTCCTCCGTCTCGCCGACGCCCACTCCTTCCAGCTCGTCGCCTCCGAACTCGTCCTGGTCGAGCAGCGCGCCGGCGCCACGCCCGCCGCGTGCGGCTTCCTGCTGCGCGACGAACGCAGCTTCGTTCCGCGCCTCACGCAGGGTGTCGCGCCTTGGGTGTTCGGCTTCGAGCGCGACAGCCAGCCGATCGGCTCCGCTTTGCTCGCGCATATCTGCCTCTCCCAGACCAAGCTTTCCGTGGCGGCCGACGCTTATGTCACGATCGTCGCGGGCGGCGGTCCGGCCGGCGGCGTCGTCGGCGCCAAGTGGCGCGCGAGCGTGACCGAAGCCCCTGCGGGTTCGATCGCTTTCCAGGTCGAAGGCGTGCCGGTCGGCGGCGCCGCGGTGCCGGTCGGCCTCCTCACCGTCCGCGTCGGCCCGCCCGTCGCGAAGTGATCAGGCTTGCTTGCGCGCCGCCTTCATCTCGGCGGTCGTCGCGCGCTTGAGCTTCTTCACCTTCGCCGCCGTGAGCAGCTGGTGCGGCCGCGTCATCCGGTCGATGAAGAGCACGCCTTGGCAATGGTCATGCTCGTGCTGCACGCAGCGCGCGAGCAGTCCGGCGCATTCGAGGACGTGAGGGGCGCCGTCGGCGTCGCGGTAGCGCACGATCGCGCGCTCCACGCGCTCGACGTCGCCGGTGACGCCGGGGAAGGAGAGGCAGCCCTCCGTGTAGGTGTCGGGCTCGCCCGGCGGCACGGTTACGGTCGCGTTGGCGAGCAGCATCGGCATGATGTCCTCTGGCCGGCGTTCCTGGCCGTCGAGCACGGGCGCGAAATCCTCGTCATGCACGTCCATCACGAAAAGCTGCAGCGAGAGGCCGACCTGCGGCGCGGCCAGGCCGATGCCCTTGGCGGCCTTCATCGCGCGCAGCATCGCGTCGCCGAGGGTGCGCAGCGGCGCGCCGAACTCGCGCACAGGTTCGCCCACCGCCCGGAGGACCGGGTCGCCATACGGGCGGATGGTGAATTCGGCCATGCTTGCTGGTTACCTTTTCGCGCGGGCGGGGAAAGCGAAAACGCTCACTTGTCGGCGCCGTAGTCGCCTTTTTCGCAACGGCGGACGAAGGTCTCGGCGCGTTTGCGCAGGCCGTTCCATTTCGCGCGCAGGGCCTGCGTCTCGTCGGGCGTCACGCGCCGGTCGGCGATCGCGTCGGCCACGTCGGCGATGAGCAGGCCGAACTCACGGACGAGCGTATTGGCGGCCTGGTCGAGGGCGCCGGCGGCGGGGTCCGTCTCGACCGGCGTGAACTGGCCGCCGGCCTTCTCCGCCAGCCAGTCGAGGATGCGCGTGTCGCCGGTGAGCACGATCAGCTGGGCGGTGCGGTGGAGCGGATTCGGCTGGCCGCTGCCTTGGTCCGCCGGTTCGCGCCATTTATAGAGCATGGAAGGAGAGACCCCGAGGGACTTCGCGACCTGTCCGTGGACCTGCGCTTGGTCGCCCGGGCGGTCTTCGCCGGCCTTGCGCAAAGCGTCCTCGAGCACGTGGTGGGCTTCTTTGACCCGACTTCGGCGGGGGGCGGCGGGTTTCTTGGGCATGCGGCAGGATAGGGCGACCGGCCGCCGTTCGGCAAGCGAGACACGGGGCCTATAACCACGCCGCGGCTTTATAGCCGGTGCTTTCGGAAAAGATTGGAAAGGCCGCCGGTCCGGGGCATCTTGGCGCCATGAACGAAGCCGAAGTCTCCCTGCTCCTGCCCGTCAGCCTGCTGGTGGCCGGCCTGGTCCTGATCGCCGCCGAGTTCTTCCTGCCGACGGTCTTCCTCGGCTTCGTCGGCGCGGCCATCTCGTTCGTCGGCATCTATCTTTCCGCCGCCGCGGGAGCCTTCACCTGCGCGCTCTTCTGCGCCGCCTTCGTGTTCGTCCTCGCCCTGGAGTTCTTCGCCTTCCGCCGGCTTCTCCCGCAGACCGGCATCGGCCGGGCGATGATCAACGTCAGCAGCAACGACGGCGCCGCCGTCCCCGCCGCCGCGGGTTACGCCGTGTATGTCGGCAAGACCGGCAAGGCCGTGACCGTGCTCGCTCCCTCCGGCACCGCCGAGGTCGACGGCGCCCTGCTCGAGGCCTTCTCGCTCGACGGTTTCGTCGAACGCGGCGCCTCGGTCGTCGTCGTCGAAGCCGGCGCCGGCCGCGTCACCGTGCGTCGCTCCCGCTGAACCCTTCCCCCTGCTTATCACCATGGATATCCCTAACGTCGTCATCTGGATCGCCGCCGGAGCCCTGCTCCTGCTCGTCCTCTTCCTGCTCACCTTCCTGGCCGTCTGGGTCCGCGCGCGCCTCGCCGGCGCCGAAGTCGGCATCTTCGACCTCGTGGGCATGCGCCTACGCGGCGTGCCTTACAGCGTGATCGTCGACGCCAAGATCGCCGCCACCAAGGCCGGCCTCTCGGTCGATGTCGAGAAGATCGACGCCCACTACCTCGCCGGCGGTAACATCGTCCAGACCGTGCAGGCGCTCATCGCCGCGCAGAAGGCCGGCCTGCATCTCGACTGGAACCGCGCCTGCGCGATCGACATCGCGACCCGCGGCACGAACAAGTCCGTGCTCGAGGCCGTGCTCACCTCCGTCAGCCCGAAGGTCATCGACTGCCCGAATCCTTCCAGCGGCCGCACCACCATCGACGCCGTGGCCAAGGACGGCATCCAGGTGAAGGTGAAGGCCCGCGTGACCGTGCGCACCAACCTCGACCGCTTCGTCGGCGGCGCGCAGGAAGAGACCATCATCGCCCGCGTCGGCGAAGGCATCGTGACGACCATCGGCTCCTCCGAGAGCTACAAGTTCGTCCTCGAGAACCCCGACCGCATCTCCAAGACCGTGCTCGAGCGCGGCCTCGACGCCAACACCGCCTACGAGATCATGTCGATCGACATCGCGGACGTGGACGTCGGCGAGAACATCGGCGCCACCCTCCAGGAAGCGCAGGCCAACGCGAACAAGAACATGGCGCAGGCCCAGGCCGAGATCCGTCGCGCCGCCGCCGTCGCCCTCGAGCAGGAGATGCGCGCCCGCGTCGAAGAGATGCGCGCCCGCGTCGTCGAAGCCGAGGCGCAGATCCCGCAGGCCCTCGCCGAAGCGCTCCGATCGGGCCGCATGGGCTACCTTGATTTCCAGCGTCTCGAGAACCTCCGCTCCGACACCGAGATGCGCAAGGGCATCGCCGGTGACGGCCCCGCGCCCGGCGCCAAGGCCTGAGCATGGAAGGCGCGGTCATCTTCAAACTGCTCCTGGCCGCCGGCGGTTTCGCCGTGTGGGCCTATCAGCAGGTGCGCGCGAAGGTCGAGCAACCGGCGGCCACGGCCATGGCCGCGCCGCCGCCCATCCCTCGCCGTACCCGCAAGGCGCGGCCGGCCGTCGCTCCGAAGAAAGCGGCGAAGCCGGCCGAAGAGGTGGCCGAGGGTCCCGCGCGTCCGGCGGCCGCCGTCCATCTCGACGCGTCCGACCTCGTGGTCACGCGTCCGGCCCGCGCGCTGTCACGCTCGCAGTTCCGCGGCGCGGCCGCGCTGCGCCAGGCGATCGTCGCCCGGGAGGTGCTCGGTCCGCCCCTCTGCCTCCGCCCGCCGCGGTTCTGATCAGCGACGCGGCGCGAAGAGCCGCGCGAGCAGGTACGGGACCGCGCAGCACAGGACGATGCCGGCGCCCGATGGCACCGCCGGCAGGTAATACGAAAGATACAGGCCGGACACGCCGCCCGCGAGCGCGCAGGCGACGCCCCACGCCATGACCTGCGGGACCGTGCGGCCGAGGAGCACGCCCGTCGCCGCCGGGATGACGAACAGCGCCGTGGTCAGGAGGGCGCCGACGAGCCGCACGCAGGACACCGCGCCGAGCGCGACGAGCGCGAGCAGGACCATGCGCATGAGGCCGGGGCGGGCGCCGAGCAGTGACGCGTATTCTTCGTCGAACGAAGCCAGTTCCAGCTCCTTGTGCAGGACGCGCAGGCCGAAGAGCACGCCGACCGCGGTCGCCGCGATCACCCAGAGGTCGGCGGCGCCGACCGCCACCACGCTGCCGAAGAGCAGGCCGGCGAAGTCGCGCCACGAGTTCGCCTGCTGCATGAGCGCGACGCCCGCGGCGAACATCACCGAAAGCATCACGCCGATGGCGCTGTCCTCGCTCGCGCCTTTGCGCGACGCGAGCCAGGCCGCGCCGCCGGCCGTGAGCAAGGCGGCCGCGAGCGCGCCGAGGTAGGGCGAGAAACCGAGGAGCATGGCCCCGACCACGCCGGGCAGGATGGAGTGGGTGAGGGCGGTGCTCACGAACGCCATGCGGCGCAGCACCACGTAGGCGCCGAGGCAGGCGCACGTGACGCCGCCGAGGGCGACGGCGAGGAGCGCCCGCACGAAGAAGGGTTCCGACAGCGGCTCGAGCAGGAGGTCAAGCATGGCGGTGGTCGTGGCCCGAGCAGGCGTGCTTCGTGAGCACGGCGCCGCCGCGCAGTTCGAGGATGCGGTCGAAGCGCGCGAGGTCGGCCGGATCGTGCGTGGCCATCAAGACCGTGAAGGCGTGGCCTTGGTCGAAGAGGAAGCGTTCGATGATCTCGCGGCTCGCCGCGTCGAGCGCGGCATAGGGCTCGTCGAGCAGCAGCACTTCGGCGCCTTGCACGAAAGCGCGGGCGATGAGCGCGCGTTGCAGCTGGCCGCCGGAAAGCGCGTGCACCGGTCGGTCGGCCAGTTCCGTCAGGCCCAGCTGCGCGAGTGCCTGGTCGACGGCGGCTTCGCCGTGGCGGCATTCCTCGAACCACCCGTGGTGCGCGTACGTCCCCATCTGCACCAGCCGGCGGAGGAGGAGCGGAAAGCCTTCCGTCAGCTGGGGGCGTTGCGAGAGATAGGCGATCCGGCTGCGACCCAATGCGGGCGGCGCGCCGGCGACGAGGACTTCGCCGGCTTGCGGCGGGACGAGTCCGGCGAGGACGCGGAGGAGCGTGGATTTGCCGGAGCCGTTGGGGCCGATCAACGCCGTGCGGCAACCGCAGGGGATGGAGAAATCCGCCGCCCGGAAAGCTGCCGGGCCATCGACCCGGGCGCCGGCCGCAAGGCCGCGGGCGACGACGGCTTCGCCGGAACAGTCGTTCTTCTCCGGGCGGGCGTAGCGGAGCGTGGGCAGGAGCGCGAAGGCGGCGTCGCCGATCTGGCGACCCAATCGTGGCCAGAAGGGGCTCATCGGGTGGACAGGGCCTCGTGGAGGCGGCGGCCGTTATGGAGCATCATGCCGGTCCAACTGTCGCCCGGACGTCCGGCCGGTTCAAGGTATTCGAAGGAAAGGCTCAGCGGGGGAGGGAGGCCGGCGTCTTCGGCCAGACGTTGGGCGAAGGCGTCGCTTTGTCCGGCGTCGGTGACGATGACCCGGATGCCTTCGCGGCGAATCAAGGCCAGCAACTCCGAGAAGTGCCGGGCCGAGGGGTCGGCGGACTCGGCGGAACTACTCGCGAGGATCGTGCGGGCGATCCGCAGTCCGTAACTTTGGGCGAAGTGGCTGAGGTTGGCGTGCTGGGTCACCAGGCTGCGACGTCCGGCCGGCAGGGTGGAGAAGAGCCGGCGCAATGCTTCGTCGACCCTTTCTACCTCCTTAACATATTGTTGATAAGATGCTTCCGAATTTTCAGCCCCGATCAGTGCGCCGAGCCGCGTGGCGAGGACCCGCGTCATCTTCTTGACCTCCGAAGGGTCCGTCCAGGCGTGGGGGTCGGAGCCATGGGCGTGGCCATCGTGAGCGGGCTTGCGGTCATCGAAGAGCCAGAGGAGCTGGGCTGAGCGATCGTGTGACTTCGCCCAGGCCTCCAGCCAGGGCTCAAGCGTCGGGCTCATCCCGACGATCAGCTGGGCTCGGCGCAGGTCGCGGGCGTTCCGGGCGCTGAGTTGGTATCCATGGGTTTCGCTGTGGGACGGGACAAGATTAACCAGTTCAACTCTTTTATCTCCAAGGACTTGCACCCAGTCTGCGATAATCGTGAAACTTGAGATCACCAAAGGTTTGGCCGGCTCCGAGGCAGCATTCGCCGCGACGGTGAAGCTGAGGAAGCCCAAGATGGAGAGGAGGCGACGCACGCAAAGAATGATGGTTCAGGAATGGCGCTTAGACGCAAGATATTTGCAATAAACTATTGTTCCCGAAGGGCGTCTTTTTGCGTTTGCCACCCGCAACGGCCAAAGACACATTTCCCCTCCCCATGCCCCAAGTACGTGCTGTTTTTGCCAGCCTAATAGCGTTCTGCTTGTCCGTCTCCGGTCTCCTCGCCCAGGCGGGGAAGGCCGATGCGACCTCGGGTAAAAGCGCCGTCAACGTCCGCTCGATCCACTTCGACCCGGTCAAGCTCGGCGGTCAGCAGAATCCGTGGATTCGTACGCAGGTCGAGCTCCACGCTAATTTCAACCCCGCCGCCATCGCGGCCGCCGGGGAGGCCGAAGCCGGCCCGAAGAAGCCGATCAACAAGACCTGGGTCGACAAGGTGAAGGTCACCCTGACCCTGATTTTCAAGCCGATCGGTACCACGACCGCCGCCGAGTTCGCCTATTATCGCTCGTCCGCGACGGTGCTCACGATGGAAGTGAACACCGATCGTTCCGTCTACTTCTACCTCCCCGGAGACATCATCAAGCGCGACCGTCTCAAGATGCAGCCCGACTTCTACTACGTCCAGGTCGACGTCGGCGGCACCGAGCAGCCCCTCTTCACCGAAGCCGGCCGCCCGGTCCCGGACATGGCCAACGCGATGCACAAGATGTTCATCGACAAGAAGGCCTTCGACGTCGCCCGTTCCGAAGCCGACCGCGCCGTCAACGCCAACAACGGCATGCTCCGCCCCCATTATCTCGTGCCCTCCGCCTTTTACGACAGCCTGCCGCAAGGTTCGCCTCAGCCGGAGTTCATCCGGGAAGACGCGTCTTCGCGCTAATCCTCCCCACCCCTTTCCCGTATGAGCCAGAAGAAGGCCACCATCGTCAATCTTGCCGCGTCTAACGTCTCGGTCTCGCAGTTCTCCGCCGCTTCCGGCACGCTCGTCCTCGAGCAGTTCTTCGTCGAAGAGATTGCCCCCGGCCTGACCGGTGACGACGACTGGTTGAACGCGGCGATCGCCGCGCTGGCCAACTTGGTGAACCAGCATGACCTCAAGGGTCGCGTCACCGTCATCGCTCCGGCCTTCCTGCTGCTGCAGAAGCCGCTCAAGGTGGCGCAGGTCGAGAAGGCCAAGCAGGCTCAGATCGTCGCCTTCGAAGCTCAGAACGCGATTCCTTACCCGCTCAACGAAGTCATCTGGGACAGCCAGCTGATGGCCTCCGATGGCGTCGAAGCCGAAGTCCTGCTTTTCGCCCTGCGCACCGAGGTCGCCACGCGCATCGCCAATCTCGTGACTTCGACGGGGCTCCGCCCGATGTCCATCCAGGCCGCCCCGCTGCTCGACAGCCAGGCGTTCCGGCTCGGCGGCGGTTCGTCCGCCGAAGAAGTCCTCATCGTCAACGTCGGCGCCCGTTCGACCACGCTGAGTTTCGTCGGTCCGGGCGGCGTCAACATCCAGACCGCCACCAACATGGGTGGTAACCTGCTCACCCAGGGTGTCTCCGACAACACCGGCCAGCCTTTCGCGACCTCCGAAGCCATCAAGGTCGGCTACTTCTCCGGCGTGCTCCAGCTTGCCGAAACCGATCCGCAGGTCGCCGTCCTGCAGGCGAACGCGCAGACCTTCATCCGCCGCCTCGCGCAGGACATCAACCGCCGCCTCATCAACGTCCGCCGTGGCGCCAATGGTCGCCAGCCCGCCCGCATCCTCGTGACCGGCCGCGGTTCCCAGGTACCCGGCCTTTCGGAGCAGCTCTGCGAGACCCTCCGTCTTCAGGTCGAACTCTTCGATCCGTCCGCCGTCATCACGCCGGGCGAAAGCATCACTTCGGAACAGCTCCAGCGCGCTAAGTATCAGATCACCGAGGTCATCGGCGAAGCCGCGCGCCTCGTCTTGACCCAGCCCATCGGGGTCAACCTGATCCCGCGCGATATCGCCGCCCAGCAGGCCTTCGACGCGCGCAAGCCGCGGCTCCTCGCCGCCGCCGCGCTCGCCGCCGCCGCGCCGTTCTGCATCTGGCTCGCCTTGGCCTCCTCCGAAGGCTGGAACAAGCAGCAGATCGCCGAAGTAGTGGCCCGTCAGGGCGAACTGTCCGCCCGCCGCTCGGCCATCGAAGAATCGCGCAAGCAGGCCATCGAGCTCGCCGCCAAGTGCAAGGAGCTCGAATTCGTCGTCCTCAATCGTTCGAACTGGCCGGCCTTCCTGGGCGACCTCCAGGCCCGCGTCGGCTCCTGTAAGAACACCTGGATCGAGGAGATGCACGTCAAGTATGACACCCAGCCGGCCGCGCCCGCGCCGGAAGGCCAGCCGCCGCTGCCGCCCGTGGTCGTCACCAAGGTCATCCTCACGGTCCGCTTCCTGTTCTCCGACGTCGCTTACGATGTGAAGCAGTATAAGTCCGCTTCGGAAAAGGCGCACATCGGCCGGCTCCTTGATGCGGTGCGTAAGTCCCCTTACGTGAGCTCCGTCCCGGAGAACGAGATCAGCGTGACGGAGCAGAACACCATCCGCAATCCGAAGGCCACCATCACCCTCGTCATCCAAAAGGAAAAGGCCCTCTAAGTCCATGCACCGTTTCAAGAAGAACCTCGGCTTCAACCTCGGACTCATCCTCCTCGGGGCGGCTTTCCTCGCCGGACTGGCCATGGCTTACCTCGCTTATAGCGGCGGTGATGAGACCTCCCGTGCGCTGCGGAGCAGCACCGCCGTCGAAGCCGGCCTCCTCAACGGCCACGCCTTCGCCCCGGGCGAAGCGCTCGTCTCCCTCAACGAAGACAACGTCAAGGCCGCCCAGAGCGATGTCGCCGACCTCGCCGCCCACCGCCAGAAGCTGAACGCCCTGATCGCCGGCAACCCCGAGATGGCCATCCGTGGCAAGGCTTCGGCCAACTCGGCCGAACTCAGCGCCTTGCTCCGTGAGTCGGTCGACGGCTGGCGCAAGCTGGCGGCTGACCAAGGCGTGAAATTCTCGCCGAACGAGCCCACCGCCTTCGGTTTCCATCGTTACATCCATAACCAAGGGACTTCCCCGAAGCGCGACTTCCAGAAGGTCGACCAGCAGCGCCTCATCATCGATTTCCTGGTCCGTCAGCTCATCGAATCCCGCCCCGTCGGTTCGCCGCTGCTGATCGAGTCCGTCGACCGCGAGCCCGTCGAGACCTACATCGTCATCCCGGAAGGGCGCCCCGGCGCCGGCACGTTCGGTCCGGACAGCGAAGCTCCCCGCAATGAGACCGACGAGTTCGCCCCGGCGCGCACGTTCGCCCGCAACGGCCTCGTCGAGACACTTTCGTTCCGTGTGCGTTTCGTCGGCTACACCCCGACCCTGCGTACTTTCGTGAACAAGATCCGTAATTCCGGCCGTCCGCTCGCCGTGACCACCATCGACGTGGGCACGACGACCAAGGAGGTCGAGAAACTGCTCTCCGCGCCCGTCGCGCTCGTCCCGGTCGCCGGCGCGGCCGCCGGACCGAGCCCCGTCGTCGTCGGCACGCCGGCCCTTTCCTTCTTCGATCAGGCTCCCGCCGCCTCGGCGGCCAACTCCGCCGGCGCCGCCTCCTCCGAAGACAAGCGTGTCCAGGTCGTGCAGCGCAAGCTTTCGACCTTCGTGGTCCAGGTCGACTACCTCTCCATCCCCGCCGAGAAGCCTGCCGCCGGTGTCGAAGGCGAACCCAAGAAATAAAGCATCCCGGACATGAACTCCCGCAAGGATATCCTTCTCGTCGCCCTCGGCGCGCTCCTGTTCGCCGGCGGTGTCGCCGTCTACCTCAATCCGGGCTGGATCGCTCCGCCGGTGCCGGACGAAGACGGCAAGACCGCCGTCCTCACCAAGCTTCGCCAGGCGCCGCCCGCCGGAGCCGCTTACCCGACGGCTCCCCGCGCGTCCCTTGAAGACAACGTCAAAGATTGGCTGAGCCCTGAAGAAGACGACGAGAACTGGGACTACGATCTCTTCACCACCATCGACGTCGTCTGGGATCCGACGATCAAGGAATACGTCCCGCGCAGCCGCAAGGCCGACGTGCTGCCTCCCTTCGGCGTGGAGCTCGTCTCGGTCGGTTACCCGACCTACACCTACATGCTCAGTTCTTCTTCGCTCCCGCCGGGCAAGAAGGAAGAGGACCGCCTGTTCTCGCTGAAGAACGTGAAGACCAATCGTTACCTCGACGATTGTAAGCTGAACAAACCCATCCCCGACGCCCCTAACCTGACCCTGAAGTCCTATCGCGTGGTCAAAGGCAAGGATGAGGACGGCTTCCCGTTCGTGCGTAACATCCTCACGGTCGACGACCGTCAATGGGGACGGGTCCTCGAGATCAATGACGAGAAACCGCTGGAGGACAAAACCCGCGTACATGTCGTCCTCCGCTCCCCCGAGGATCCGGCCTGGAGCCTGACCCTGCACGAGGCTGGGGATAAGTTTGTCCTCAACGGAGCCTCCTTCGTGGTCAAAGGCATTGACTTGAAGAACAAGAGCGTGAGTTTTGAGAAGACCATCGTCCTCAACCCCAAGAGGCCCAGTAAGAAGACTTTCGACCAGCAGACGCTCGTCGTCCCGGCGCCCCCGCCCCCCGCGCCCAAGAACAAGCCCGCCGCCCCTGCGCCCAAGGCCTCCACCCCTTCCATCAAGTAATTTTCAAAGCCCCCCACTCATGAAAAAAATCCACCGTTCGCAGCTCGCTTGGGCCGCTTTCGCCCTCGCCCTCGCCGCCGGCACCCTCGTCGCGCAGGATGGGGACGCCGCCTCGCGCAAGCCGCTGCTCCTCGCCGAAGCCTTGAAGGCCCGCGATGAAGGTAATCTCCAGGTCGCCAAGGAGAAGTTCGAGGCGATCCTCGCGATCGACCCGAAGGACATGGGAGCCAACGAAGGCCTGACCTCCGTCAACGCCGCCCTGGCCGAAGCCACCACTTCCAAGCAGTCCGCCGACGCCAAGGCCGCCGCTCCGACCGACGGTGCTCCGGCTGCGCCTGCAGCCGTCGTCGCCCCCGCCGCCAGCGGTGCCCTCGACGAAGTCGCCACGGCCCACCAGAACCGCTTTGAAGAAGTCACCCGCGCCATCGAAGCCGCCAAGGCCAAGGTAGCTGCCGGCGACCTCAAGCGCGCCCAGGAGATCCTCGACGGCGCCAATGCCGCCATCGCCGCCATCCCCACCGCCGCCGCCCAGAAGCTGCGCGACACCATCGCCCTCGCCAAGCAGGAGATCGCCGTCCGCCGCGATGCCGGCAGCGCTTCCGTCGCCCAGGAAGAGGTGAAGCGCCTCGCCAAGGACAACGCCGCCGCCCTCTCCAAGCAGGACGATGCGATCGACGCCGCCGAGAAGCTGCTCCGCAAGGGCACCGCTGAATCGGTCGACAAGGCCATCTCCGACCTCGACGCCGCCGACCGCGCCCTCGGCTCCGAGAGCCTTTCCAACAAGGACCTCAAGGAACGCATCAAGGCGACCAAGGCTTCGGCTCTCGCCCGTCGAGCGCTCATCGCCATCGACGCCCGTGACATGACCCGCGCCACCTCCCTCGTCGCCGATTACGCGAAGCTGAAGGGTGAGGACGATCCCGCCGTGCTCCGTCTCCAGAAGGAACTCGCCGCCAAGCGCAATGACCCGACCTTCCGCAACATCGACGAGCTCTCCCCCGGCGTCCGCGTCAAGGATGACAAGGTCAACGAGCTCCTCGTCAAGGGCCGCGCCCGTTACCTCTACGGCGACTACCAGGGCGCCCTCGATGCCTACCGCGAAGTCCTCCAGTATCAGCCGAACAACTCGGAATCCAAGGCCTACCAGATCCGCATCCGCGAGATGCTCTCCGATAACTCCGGCCAGTGGAACCGCGGCGTGACCAAGGGCAAGCTCCTCGAGCTCCTTGACGAAAGCTGGAAGCTCCCGGAAGTCTTCAACCGCGAAAACACCAAGATCGCCGACGTCGGCAACGACCCGGTCACCGAGAAGATGAAGACGATCCGCCTGCCCGAAGGTTTCGTCGCCCGCGACGAACCCCTCGACCGCGCCCTCACCAAGCTCTCGAGCCTCTCGCAGACCTACGACAAGGACCAGAAGGGCGTGAACATCGTCCCCGTTACCGATGGAGGCGAAAGTCCCACCGTCAACCTGCAGCTCCGCGACGTCACGGTCTTCCAGGCCCTCGACTATCTCTGTAAGCGCGTCGGCTACAGCTTCTCCGTCAGCCCGTCGGGCATCGTCGAAGTCCGTAAGGACGCCGGCGACGGCCTGCTGGATACCCAGTTCTTCGAACTCACCCAGGCCGCGGTCGTCAAGATGACCGGTCAGGGTCTCAACACCACCGCCCCGGGAGGCGCCGCGGCCAACCCCTTCGGTGGCGCTGGCGGCGCGGCTGGCCCGACCGACGGCAACCCTCAGGAAATGGCGATCAAGAGCTTCCTCACCCGCTCGGGCGTTCCGTTCGAGCCGCCGGCGACCCTCTCGTTCGACGGCACCCGCCTCATCGTCACGCAGAGCCCGAAGAACCTGGACCGCGTTAAGAACATCATCCGTCGTTACTCCGATATCAAGCAGGTCCACATCGAAGCCAAGTTCATCGAAGTCGAACAGAAGGCGCTCAATGAACTCGGCGTCAACTGGACGCTCGCTCCGACACCGGGTGGCATCGGCAACGTCAACGCCGCCAGCAATCTCCGCTCGATCAACCGCGTGTTCGCCCAGAACAACACCGCTCCGAAGAACCTGACCATCAATAGTCAGATCACGCAGGGCGGCGTCACGACCAACAACACCCAGACCTTCCCGAACGTCGCCCCGACCTTCCCCGGCGGCATGAACCTCGGCAATCTGGCCAACACCTACTCCGGCACCGTCAGCGTGCTCGGTCAAGAGACCTTGGCCGTCGCCATCCGCGCCATCGAAGAAAGCGCCGGCAGCGACCTGATGTCCTCCCCGAGCCTGACTGTCCTCGACGGCAAGACGGCCGTCATCAAGGTGGCCCAGCTGCTTCGCTATCCGCAGGCCTACGGCGACATCCAGTCCAACGTCGGCCAGGGCGGCGGCGGCGGCCAGCTTGGCGCCACCAGCACTTCCGTCGCGATCACGGCCGGCACTCCGCAGGACTTCACCGTCCAAGAAGTCGGCGTGACCCTCGAAGTCACCCCGACCGTCGCGGCCGATGACTCCATCGCCCTCAACCTCAAGCCGAAGGTCACCGAGTTCGAAGGCTTCGTGGAATACGGCGGCACTTCCGTCGCCTTGACCGGCGGCGTCACGGTCACCGTCCCCTCCGGCTTCTTCCAGCCGATCTTCAGCACCCGTGAAGTCACGACCGACGTCACCGTCTTCGACGGCGCCACGGTCGTCATCGGCGGCTTGACCCGCGAAGAAGTGAAGACCGTCGACGACAAGGTCCCGGTCCTCGGTAATCTGCCCCTCATCGGCGCGGCCTTCCGCTCCACCGGCAAGAGCGTGCAGAAGCGCAGCCTGATGGTGTTCGTCACCGCGAACCTCGTCTCTCCGGGCGGCGCCACCCTCCGCAGCACCCATCCGGGCATGCGTGCGGGCGCGACCTTCTCCAATCCGACGCTCATCTCGCCGGGCGGCGCGGTCTATCGCGAGCCGATCGAGGCCGCGAACCCGACCGAGCCCGCGCCGGTCGCCCCCGAGCCGGCGAAGTAAGCCGAACGTTCAAGTTCGGTCCGACAGGCCCGCCGCATGGCGGGCCTGCTTTTTTCTCGATGCTCCCGACGGGCGGAGCGACAATCACTCCATGCGCTGGCTGCTCATCGACGGATTCAATCTGGTCTTCCGCAGTCACTTCGCGATGGAGCGTTCCAATCTCCGCCGGCAATCCGACCAGTTCCCCACGGGTGCGCTGCATGGCTGGATGAAGGCCCTCCTGGACCTCCGGGAAGGGGAGCAGCCGGACCGTTGCGCCGTCTTCTTCGACCTCGGAGGGTCGGACCGTCACTTGGAAGTCCTTCCGGAGTATAAGGCCCAGCGTGACGAGACCCCGGAGGATATCGTCCTGCAATTGCCGGAGATCAAGCGACTCACAGCGCTCCTCGGCTTCCAAGTCTTCGAGCGACGCGGCGTCGAGGCCGATGACCTGATCGCGACCGCCGTCCGCATCCTCTCCGCGTCGGGCGACGCCTGCGTGATCGTCAGCGCGGACAAGGATTTCGGCCAGTGCGTCGGCGGCCCGGTCGTGCAGCTCGCCCCGCCGCCCACCGCCAATCCCGCGCTCGGATGGCGTCGCCTCGACCCCGCCGCCGTGACCGAGAAGTTCGGCGTCCCGCCGGAACGCATCGCCGACTACCTCGCGCTCGTGGGGGATGCCTCGGATAATATTCCCGGACTCAAAGGCGTCGGCCCCAAGACCGCGGTCAAGTGGCTGACCGAATACGGCGACCTCGAGGGTGTCCTCGCCGCCGCCGACACGCTGCAGCCCGAGCGCTTCCGCGAGCAGGTCAAGGTGGAGGCCGAACGGATCCGCAGCAATCTCCGCCTCGTCACCTTCCGCACCGATTTCGAATTCGAACCCGGCTCGCCCGTCGCGGAGGATATCACCGGCGTCGAAGCCTTCCTCGCCGAGATGGAGATGCATTCGACGCTACGTCGGTATCAGACGAAGCATGGCCGCACGTCGACGGCGCCCGCTGAGGCGTCGAAGGCTGATCCGGCGCCGAAGCCCAAGGCCAAGCCCGTCGCGGACGCGCAGCAGGGCGAGCTGTTCTAGCCAACAAAAAGGCCCGCCGGTGAGGGCGGGCCTGAGGGCGAAGGCTAAGCGTGAGGCTTAGTTCTTCTTCTCGGTCTTCTTCTCGAGCTTCGGAGCTTCGATGGCGACCGGAGCGGCGGCGGCCTGCTGTTGCTGGGCGGCGGCCACGATCTGGTTCACTTCTTCCTGGTTGAGCAGGATGACGAACTTGGACTCGAGGATCTCGACTTCGTAATTGTGGGTGATCGAGTAGCCGACGCTCTCGAGCATCTCCTTGTTGCCCTTCTCGAGGAGCTCGCGGGTCTGGTCGAGCTGGGTCTGGATGCGGGTCTTGTCTTCATCCTTCTCGGCGCGCTTGAGGAGTTCGGTGAGCTGGAGGAAGGCGTCGCGGCGGGCCTGGAGGACCTTGGCGAACTGGTCGAACTGGACGACGAGGTCGAAGCCGCGGATTTCCGCGGTCTGCAGGAGGCGACGGTCACCGCGGACGACGACCTGCTCTTCCTTGAAGTTCTTGTCAGCGCGGGCCTTGGTCAGCTCTTCTTCCGAGACGACGGCGAGGAGGCGGAGGCCGGTGTTGACGAAGGTCGACTGGCGGTTGGCGATGGCCGGGACGTTGAAGCCCCAGACCTTGGCGAAGACGGCGTCCTTCTCGTTGAAGTCCTTGAGCTCGGCTTCGGCGACCTTGGTGAGGGCGTCGCGCTCGACGGTGGTGAGGGCGACCTGGATGCGCTGCTGGAGCTGCTGGAGGCGGCCGAAGTGCTGGCCGAGGGTCTGCAGTTCCTGCTGGAAGCGGGCGAGGGAGGCTTGGTTGGAGATCGTCAGGACGACGCGGGCGAGGTTCTGGCCGAGCGGCAGGATCTCGATGAGGGGGCCCTTCGGGGCTTCGGCCGGGGCGGCGGGGGCTTCGGTGGCGGACATGTTAGGGTGGGGTTAGGGTTGGGGTAAGCGGGTTACTTCTTTTCAGGAGCCGGGGCGTTCTTGGCTTCGATGGCCTTCTTCTCGTCCTCGGTGATCTGGACGGCCAGCTTGGCTTCGGCGGGGAGGGTGATGGCCTCGGCGTTGAAGTCGAAACCGTGCGACTTCTTGAACTCTTCGAGGCTCTTGGAAAGGTCGTCCTGGATCTCCTTGATGGCTTTCTCGACCTTGGTCTTGTCGTCGTCCTTGGTCAGGCGAGGCTGAAGGTCGACGAGCTGCTGCAGCTGGGCCTTGGCATCGGTGATGCGCTTGAGCGAGAGGCCGAAGGTCTCCACTTCGGCCTGTCCGCTGACCGTGCTGCGGATCTGGAATTTCTTATCGGCGATATTGATGATGTTCTCGGCCTTGAAATCCTTGGCGGCGGAGAGCTTCGTGAACTCTTCGTTGGAGACGGGGGTGGCGATGATGGCCTTGGTGAAGACGAGCTGGTAGGGGCGCTCGATGCTGAAGCCGCCGTAGAGCTTGCCCATCGATTCGTTGTCGCCCTTGAGCTTGGCCTGCTTGGCGGCGATCTCGTGGCCGCGGGCTTCCTTCTCCGGGGTGGTCAGGGCGTTCTCGAGGAAGATCTGGAGGCGCTTGAGCTCTTCGACCTGCTTGCCGAGGACCTGGATGTTGTTCTGGAAGGTCAGGCAGTCGGCGATGCTTCGTCCCACCCAGACGTCGGCGAAATAGGTCTTCGGTTCGGCTTTGGCGCCGCCGCTCAGCTTGACCTCGGGTGCGGGGGCGGCCGCCTTGGCGTCGGCCGGCTTTGCATCCTGGGCATGCAGGGAGACACAGAGAGCAGCCAGGAGGAACGAGAACTTGTTCATGGGTGTGGGGATGGAGGTTCAAACATAAGGAACCAACTCCGAGCGACTACCATAAAATAGACTTAAAGCCTATTTTTTCGGGGGCAGCAGGGCTCGGTCAATCACCCTGGTCAGGTTAACCTTTTCGGCCTCTTTTTGCAGGACTTCGTCCGCCAGGACCGCCCGGACCTTTGGGTGGTCGATAAATCCACTTAAGTCATTGTTATTCAACAACTCACGAACCTTTTTATCCTCCCAGGCCTGGTAGAGGGTGGGGTGGGCGGCTAGGGCCCGGATCTCGGGCTGGGCCATCAGGCGGCGGCGAGCCTCAGGGTCGGCCATAAGCCGGCGAGTCTGGCGGATAAGGGTCCGTTGCTCGTCGGGGATCGGGGACCATTCTTTGAGCTCTCGGGTCAAAGGGGTCGCGGCGAGTTCATCGCGCAGCTCGACCGTCCAGTGTCTGGCCGGGCTGCCCGGGCGGGCGACGAGGTCGTAGACGGAGGCGACTGAGGCCAGGATGCCGACCAGCAACACGAAGTAGAGGGCTCCGGTCCAGCAACCGACCAGCGCGCCGAGGACTGGGCTCTCGGCTTCGTCCTGGCCTTCCGGCAGACGGCCTAGCCGCCAGAGCAGGGCGTAAGTGAGGAGGCCGGCCACGCAGGCGAGACCCACCACGCCGGTGATCCCGCGGAGCATCCACGGGTAGGAAGTCCCTTGCAGCAAGGCGTGACCGAGATCGCCGCCGAACAACCAGCCGCAGAGCTGGCCGACAGTCAGGGCCGCCGGGCCGGCGAGCTGCCGGAGCGGGCCGCGGCGATAGCCGCGCCAGGCGCCACGGACCATGAGCGCGGCCAGGATCGCGGCCGCGATCCACAGCGTCGTCGAGAAAGCGGAAGGCTCGGTCGGCATCAGGGTTCGCCGAGCACTTTGCGGATCGCGGGTTCGCGGGCTTCGATGCTCTCCGCGAGTTTGAACTGCACGAGCGCGCGGCGCAGGTTGTGGCCGGGATAGCGGACCTTGAAGTAGACGTCGCCGGCGAGATGGTCGGCCAGGAAGCGCAGCCCGAGCTCGAGCGGGATCAGGTGGATGCAGTCGAACAGATGGCGGTGGTCGGCCGGGCTCAGGAAGTCGCGGGCGTGCGCCTGATAACCCCTGTAAAACATGGTGAAAAGATCCAGGTCGAAGATGACCGAGCCTAGCTCCGGCGCGTCTTCTCCGGCGGGATTACACACCGAGCGCGTGGCGTCGCCGATGTCATAATGCACCAGGCCGGGCTGCACGGTGTCGAGGTCGACGATGCACGTCCCGCGGCCGGTGGCCTCGTCGATCATGATGTTGCCGACCTTGGGGTCGCCGTGCGTCGTGCGCAGGGAGAGGTCGCCGCGGGCGCGCGCCTCTTCGAGCACCGCGCAGCGGGCGCGGCGCGCTTCGACGAAGCGGACGGCGCGCTTGGCTTCGACCGAGGCGTGCAGTCGCTCCTGGCCGCCCGGCGTGGCGAGCGCGGCGTCCATCTTCGCGAGGTAGCCTGGCGTGACGTGGAAGCCGGGCAGGGCGTAGCCGAGTTTCTCCGCGGGCAGGTCGCTGACCATGCGGTGGAAGTGACCGAGCACGATGCCCGCCTCGTGGGCGTGCTCCGGATTGCGCACTTTCTCGAAGGCCTGCGCGCTGGCGATCTGGGAGATCGCGCGCCAGAGGTCGCCGTCGGCGTCCGTCACCCAGTCTTCCCCCGCCTTGGTCTGGATGATCTTGGGAAGCTGCCAGATGCGGTCCGCGCCTTCCGCCTCGGCCTCGAGCTTGGCGTGGCAGTGGTCGGTGAGCACGCGCATGTTCTGCATGATCACCTCGGGCTGCGGGAAGACGGACTTGCGGATGCGCTGCACGATGAAGCGCTGTTCCGAGAAGGTCGTCCGGAAGATCGCGAGGTACGTGTCGTTGACGTTGCCGGAGCCGTAGGGCTCGACGGTCACGAGCCGTCCTTGGACGTCGAACTGGCGGGCGATCAGGGCGGCTCGCATGGGGCTCAGGCCACCTTTGCCTTAATTTTCGCGGCTGGCGAGGGCATTTCCCCTGTCGCCAAGGCTTGATTTCCGCCTCGGGCCGCCCATGTTCTTCCTTCCTCTGCGCCGCCACCTTAGCTCAGCTGGTAGAGCATCTCATTCGTAATGAGAATGTCGCCGGTTCAAATCCGGCAGGTGGCTCCAGCGCAGGGGGCTTTTTCATCCGACCGTTTGCCCGTCAGGACTTTTCCTCCACCCTCCACGTCATGAGCCGAGCCGAACATCCGCCCCGCAGCCGGGATCTCTCCCGCCGCTACGATCGGAATTTCCGCGCCGACGACGCCTACCGGGCGACGCTGCCGGACATGCAGAACAAGGACGCCTCCCTGATCCAGGGCGCCAACGTCCCGATCCAGCACGTCGGCATCTCCGGCTTCCATCTGCCGATGCTGGTCGCCACCCGCGACGGCAAGCCGCTCCCCCTCGAGTGCACGATCACCGGTTCGGTGTCCCTGGCGGCCGACCGCAAGGGCATCAACATGTCCCGCATCATGCGGACCTTCTACGAGTTCAAGGACCGCGTGCTCTCCCACGAGCTCCTCGAAGAAGTCCTCATCCGCTACAAGAAGGACCTCGACTGCAGCCGCGCCCGCATCCTCGTCGAGTTCCGCTATCCCATCCTGCAGAAGTCCCTCCGCTCGGGACTCGAAGGCTGGCAGTATTACCGCGCCGTCCTCGAAGGCACCATCGACGACCTCGATCGTCTCCGTCGCTACGTCCATTTCGACTTCGTCTACTCCTCCGCCTGCCCGTGCTCGGCCGAGCTGACCGAGCATGCCCGCGAAGAGCGTAGCGCCTACGGCATCCCGCACTCGCAGCGCTCCAAGGCCCGCGTCGTCGCCGAGATCTCTCCGGGACGCGCCCTGTTCGTCGAGGACATGAAGGATCTCTGCCTCAAGGGCCTTCAGACGGAGACTCAGGTGATGGTCAAGCGCGAGGACGAGCAGGCCTTCGCCGAGCTCAACGGCGCCTATTCCAAGTTCGTCGAAGACGCCGCGCGCGTCGTCTACGAGCAGTTCGACGCCGACGCCCGCGTCCGCGACTTCGTCATCGCCTGCTCCCATCTGGAGTCCCTGCACTCCCATGACGCCGTCTCGGTGATCAACAAGGGCATGCCGGGCGGTCTTTCGGCGGATTTCAGCAACTTCAGAGACCTGATCTGCTAGTCGGCTGACGGCTTGCCTGCTTGGGGTGGCCGTCTTACGGTCACTTTCATGAGGGGGTAGCTCAGTTGGATCAGAGCAGCAGCCTTCTAAGCTGCGGGTCGCGGGTTCGAGTCCCGCCCTCCTCACCACTTTCTTCGCTGACATGAGCGCCACGCCCTACCACCTCGCCGAGCGAGGGTTCAGCGTCGGGGTGTTGTCCGGCTCCGAAGTCGAGGCCGGCCTCGCGACGGGTCGTCTGGCCGCCGCGACGTTCTCTTGGCGCGAGGGCGAACCGGGCTGGATCGCGCTCGCGGCCCGTCCGGAATTCGCGGCGGCGATCGGCGCCTTCCAGACGCTCGTGCCGCCGCCGGCGCTCGCCTTCGAGGCGTCATCCAAACTGTGGCCGGGTTGGACGGCTTGGGCGCGGACCATGCGGGCCGTCTGGTCGGCGCCTCGCTCGGCGTTTCGTCCGTCGACCATTTCCGCAGGTCTTGGACGGGCGGCCGTTTGGGCGCTCTTCTGCGCCACATTGACGGCGCCCTTCGTTTACCTCCAGCTGGTCCTCATGGGCGCGGCGCTGCCTTTCGGCCGCCGCAGCATCCTTTCGGGAATCCAAGCGGTCGCTCCGGCCGGATTAGATTTAAGCCGCTTCGCGGCGTTCTTCGCCGGCTTTCCGCTGGCTATGGTCGCGCTGATTTTAGGCGGCGCCTGTCTCCTCCACGCTCTTCTCGTCCTTCTCGGCGGCGGCAAAGCCGGCTTCCGCGTGACCGCGCGGGTCGTGGCTTACGTCACCGGGGCGATGCTGATGCTGGCCATCGTGCCATGTGGTTGGGCGCTCGCGCCTTTCGCGATGCTGGCTTATCTGTCGGTCTCGCTGCGGGAGGCGCAGCGGGACGCCGCTTGGAAACCCCTGTTGGCTTTGGCGGTGGCGGGCTTCGGCGCAGGCTGCGTGGCCTTGGCTTTCATGGCCCTGGCCGTCTGGCCCTTCTTCCGGCCGATGGGCTGAGGCCGGGCCTAGGCTTGCGAGGGCGTTCTTCCCGCCTATCAAAAGGTCATGCAGATCCACGTCGCTCGTCACCAGCAGCAGCTCGGGGTCTTCGCCGCCGAGGACATCGCTGCCGGCCTGTCCTCTGGTCGCTTCCACGCCTCCGACCTCGCCTGGCGCGAGGGCATGGCCGCATGGACGCCGCTCGGCGACTGGCCGGAGTTCCGTGGCGTCGGCGTGCCGGCTTCGCCCGGCTCGACCGATCAGTGTCCGGGTGAGACGACTTTCCCATGGGAGACCTCCAGGCGGCCGCTTTCGGCCTACGCCTCGTTCGTTTCCCTGATTCGAGAACCCGGCGCGGTTCTTCAACGAGCCAGGTTGGAGTTTTTCCCGACGTTCCCGCTCATCTGGATCGTTCTTTTGGCCGCTTCGATTTTTTCGATCATCGGTGGGGTCGTGCATGCCGAAGCGCTCGCCCAGGCCATACGCACGGCCGGATCGGATTTAGCGAAAATTGCGGAAGGCATGCCCGGAGAGACCGGTAGGCCGTATGCCAAGCTCGCAGATTATTTGGTCAGGACCGAGGCCAAGGCTTTCGCGGATGTGGTGACCCAGAGCCTACTGTGGGTCGCCTTGATGCCTCTTTGGTATCTGGCGATCGGGCTGCTCCAATGGGTTGGACTGCGGTTACTTGGCTTGTGCGGGGAGAAGTCATGCAAGACTGCCCAACTTGGTCGCACCGTGGTGGCGAGCATGCTTGGCCACATGGTGCTGGGGGCAGTCCTGTGCCCGGCGGCTTTGCTGCCTCCGCAATCCTGGGCGCATGCTCTCGCCTTGGTGATGCTTGGCTTGGCGGGAGTCATTCTCTACTTCCGGGCCGTGGGTGGCGCCCTGCGCATTGATCCGTGGATGGTATTCGCTTCGGTCATCTTCCTCTGCGTCGCCTTCGCTTGCTGTTGCTGTTCCTGCAGCGGTTTGTGGGCTGGCCTCGGCGCGCTGGCCACCCGCTGACGGTGCTGCGCCTGATCCGCCGACCTGCCTTTCCCGGCGAGCTCAATCACGAGCTCGTCTGGCCGGCGGCGTTCGTCGCGGGCGGGGTCCTCGCGTGGGGCTGGTTCCTTTCCGGCCTGCAGCTCCCGCCATGCGTCTTCATCCGGCTGACCGGCCTGCCGTGTCTCGGCTGCGGCGGCACGCGTTGCGCGCGTAATCTGGTGAACTTGGATTTCGGCCAGGCCTTCCTGTATCACCCCGGTTTCTTCCTGGTCGTCCTGCTGGCGTCCATGTGGACGGTCTATGCCACGCTCTTCTGGCTGCGCCGGGATACGCAGCGGCTGCGCTTCTTCGTCGAGCCAGGCAAGGCGCGCCGGCTGCGGGTGACGTTCCTCTTCTTGCTCGTGGTCCATTGGGCCTGGCAGTGCTACTACCTGACCCGCTGACATGATCCGGAACCTGCTCCGTTTCCTCGGCTGGGTCTGCCTGCTCGTCCTCGTGGCGACCGGCGTGGTGGCGCTCGTCTACTTCTTGTCGGAGCGTCCGCAGAAGATCGCCATCGAACAGCGCGTACTCGACGCGGTCGACGTCGTCCGCGAGGACGGCACGACTCCGCGTACCGTCGTCGACGCGCTTGATCGCCTGGCCGACCAGACCGTGGCCGTGCGTGGCGACGTCGTCCTGGCTCCGCCGCCGGACTCGGCGGCCACGGCTCCTTATGGCGAGCCGGCGGACCGTCTTGGTCTGAAGCGCCTGCCGAACCGCGGATACACGGTCGGTTATGACGACGGCCTGCCGGCGCCGCGTTGGTCTTCCTATCGCGTCTTCCCCTACAAGGACGTCCATCTCGAGCGGCCCTCGTCCTTCAGGTCCGACCCTCGCACCGCGGCGCGCGTGACCACCTCGGAATATGTGCGTTCCGGTTACGATCGCGGCCACCTCGCGCCGAACTATGCGATCTCGGTCTGCTACGGCGAGGAGGCCCAGAAGGAGACGTTCCTCCTCAGCAACATCGTCCCGCAGCTGCACGCGCTCAACGCCGGCCTCTGGAAGGACATGGAGCAGCGGATCATGAAGCGTTACGTCGAGCGCTACGGCACCGTCTGGGTGCAGGTCGGTCCGGTCTTCGCGGCGCCTGCCGCCAAGAAGGTCGGCCGGGTCCCGGTGCCGACGGCGTTCTGGATGGTCATCTCGGATTACGACGAAACGATCGGCGGCGTGCGCGCGATCGCCTATCTCGTCCCGCATGAGGAGAAGTGGCGCGACGCCGAGCTCACGCGTTACGTGGTCAGCATCCGGCGCGTCGAGGAGCTCACCGGCCTGGACTTCTTCCCGAAGCTTCCCCGGCCCGCGCAGGATCGTCTCGAATCAACGCCCGCGCCGCGCGCCTGGTGAGGGCAGTTCGCGGCGGAGGTCCGAAGCGTGGATGAGGCAGACGCAATCGGACCCATCGGCCGTCGGCAGCCACATGATCGGCAGTTTCGGCCAGGCCTGGTGCATCGCCTGCTGCAGGCCGCCGACCTCGATGACGAGGATGCCGTGCGGCTTCAGCGCTTCGCGCGCCTGCGTGAGCAGTTTGCGGATCACGTCGAGCCCGTCCTTGCCGGAGACCAGCGAGCCCTTCGGCTCCTTCTTGAATTCGGCGGGTAGGCGGCGGTAGATGCCTTCCGGTTCGTAAGGCGGGTTGCTGAGGATCAGGTCGAATTTAGGTCCCTTGGCCAAGGCCGTCATCGTGTCCGTCTCGTGCAAAGTGATGCGCTTCGCCAGCTTATGGTCGGTGACATTCAAGGCGGCGACCTCGAGCGCCTGCGCCGAAAGGTCGGTGGCGTGCACGTGGGCCTTCGGGAAGCGCTTCGCGAGCAGGATGGCGAGGCAACCGGAGCCGGTGCAGATATCCGCGACGTCGGTCACCTGGGCGACCGGCGGCAGCCACTGCGGGATGGCCTCAGGGATGAGCTCGACGAAATAGGAGCGCGGGATGATCACGCGTTCGTCGACGCGGAAGCGGAGGCCGCCGAGCCAGGCCTCGCCGACGAGGTAGCCGGTAGGCACGCGGTCGAAGACGCGCCGTGCGAGGAGCGCGAGGAACACGGTCTTCTCCTTGGCCGTCAGGGCGCGTTCGAAACAGGCAGGGAGCTGCTCCCAGGCGAGGCCCGTGGCGTGACCCATGAGCGTGAGGGATTCCTCTTCGGCGTTCACGAAGCCTTGGCCGTGCGCGACGCCGGCCGACTTGAAGAGCCGGTTGGCATGGCGTAAACAGTCACCGCCCGTTCTGAGGCGGGCGGTGGCGGCGGGGGTCGGGCGCTGCGGGGCGCTCATCGTGGGCGGCGCGGCCGCTTAGGTGAGCGGGGCGGCGGACCAGAGTTCCTTCGGGGTGCGTTCGAAGAAGTCCTCGAGATACTTCGTCGTCGCGCCGCCCTGGCGGAAGGCCGGATCCTTCATGATCGCGCGGCAGACCGGGATCGTGGTGTGGATGCCGCGGATGATGTACTCGCCGAGGGCGCGGTGCATGCGGTCCAAGGCCTTCTGGCGGGTCGCGCCGACCGAGATCAGCTTGGCCACCATGGAGTCGTAGAGGGGCGGGATGACGTAGCCCGAGTAGCAGTGGGAGTCGACGCGGATGCCATGGCCGCCGGGCGTGTAATAGAGGCCGATGGTGCCGGGGCTCGGGGCGAAATTACGGGCCGGGTCTTCGGCGTTGATGCGGCACTCGATGGCGTGACCGGTCATCTTGATGTCCTTCTGGGAGAGTTCGAGCTTCTCGCCGCAGGCGATGAGGATCTGGCGGCGGACGAGGTCGATGTCGGTGACTTCTTCGGTGACGCCGTGCTCCACCTGGATGCGCGTGTTCATCTCCATGAAGTAATACTTGCCGTGCTTATCGACGAGGAACTCGATCGTGCCGGCGTTCTGGTAGCCGATGGTCTCGGCGAGGCGGACGGAGACCTTGCCCATCTCCTCGCGGAGCTTCGGGGTCAGGAAGGGGGAAGGGGATTCTTCGATCAGCTTCTGGTGGCGGCGCTGCACGGAGCAGTCGCGTTCACCGAGGTGGATCACTTTGCCGTGTTCGTCGCCCAGGAGCTGGAACTCGATGTGGCGCGGCTGCTCGATATACTTCTCGATGTAGACGCGGCCGTCACCGAAGGCCTTCTCGGCTTCGGCGCGGGCGCTTTCGAATTCCTTCGGGAAAGCCGCGGCGTTGTGGACGATGCGCATGCCTTTGCCGCCGCCGCCGGCGACGGCCTTGACGATGACGGGGAAGCCGATGCGTTGCGCTTCCTTGATGGCCTCGCGCTGGTTGTCGACCGGGCCGTCGGTGCCGGGCACGCAAGGCACCTTGGCGGCGGCGGCCGTCTGGCGGGCCACGGCCTTGTCGCCCATCTTACGGATGACTTCGGGGCTGGGTCCGATGAACTTGATGTTGGCGGCGGCGCACTTCTCGGCGAAGCCGGCGCGCTCGGAGAGGAAGCCGTAGCCAGGGTGGATGGCGTCGACGTTGGTGATCTCGGCGGCCGAGATGATGCGATCCTCGCGCAGGTATGAATCCTTGCTCGGTCCGGGCCCGATGCAGACGGCCTCGTCGGCGAGCTGCACGTGCAGCGACTGCTCGTCGGCCTGGGAATAGACCGCGACGGTCTTGATGCCCAGCTCCCGGCACGCGCGGATGACGCGAAGGGCGATTTCGCCGCGATTGGCGATGAGGATCTTGTTCATGCTCGGAAGTCGGTGCTCAGCTGACCTTCACGCGGAAGAGCGGCTGGCCGAATTCGACCGAGGTGCCGTTGGCGACCAGGCACTCGACCACCGTGCCGGAGATTTCCGACTGGATCTCGTTCATGACCTTCATGGCCTCGATGATGCAGACGACGGAGTCGGCCTTGATCGGCGAGCCAACGGTCACGAAGGGCGGATTCTCAGGGGAAGGGGTGGCGTAGTAGGTGCCGACCATCGGGGAGGTGACCAGCTTGATGCTGGGGTCCGCGGCGGCGGGGGCGGCCGGGGCAGGCGCCGCGGCCGCAGGGGCCGGGGCCGCCACGGGGGCGGGGGCGGCCGCCACAGGGGCGGCCTGGGCCGCGATCGGGGCACGACCGGGTAGGTCGCGCTTGATGCGCAGCTTGAAGTCCTGGTCCTGGATCTCGAACTCGGAAAGGTCCGACTTCTTCATCAAATCCACGACTTGTTTAATCTTAATTAGGTCCAAGGTAATGTCCTCCGTGAGGGGGTGTCCCTCTCTGATACAGGGTATCAGGGGGGCAAATCAACCCTCATTCCAGAATGCCGGCGGGTATCTTTCCTAAGTCCTTATCTCTGTTAGGCTTAACTATGTCTTGCAGGGTAGGAATCGCTCGGGTTTCAGGCTTGGCCAGCGGCCCTTGCAGCTTGATTCTAGTGAGGCTGACCAAGGCCCGGTTCAAATTTATGATGTCGAGCGGGTTAAATCCTTGTTTCCGGGGCAAGGAGAAGTCCCCGGCGAAGTTTAGGGTCATACCCTTGAGGTCGATTTCCCCGGCTAACTCTAGCTTGGCTTGCGGCCCGGTGATGGTCATGTCCGGGAAATACGCCCGCCCCCCGGTGCATCCGAAAGTCCCCGTCGCCCGGTCCAGTTCATAGGTGGTCGCCCCGACCCCGACGGCCTCGAGCACGCCGGAGATGCCCCCTAGCAGGCGGACTTTCTTCAGCTCGGGGTCATTTAGGGTGTAGGTGCCGAGCCCGCGAAGGTCGCGCGGCGATCCGAGGTCTACCCGGCCTTTGAAGTCCAGGTCCAGCCGGCCACGGCCGGCGGTTTTCGGAGCCGGCGCCGCCGAGGGTTCGCCGAGGTCATTCATGATCCTCCCGACCTGGGCCGGATCACAATTCTTCAAGGTCAGCACGAAGTCCGTCTGTCGTAAGGGGTCTCCGTCCAGGCGGAGCTCCGCCTCGCCGTCGGCCAAGCCGAGCCGCGCGTCGACCAGCATGCCGCCGGACTTGGACTGCGTGCTGACCTTCAGGCCGCGGCCGGAGATGCCCCAGGCGGTGAACCCGCCGTCGGCTTCGATCGTCGTCCGGATATCGAGTCCTTTCTCCAGCGGGACGAGTTCGAGCGCGAAGCGTCGGCCGCGAGGCAGCACGAGGCCTTGGAGGGCGTCGCCAAAACTCTTGCCGGCGCAGCGCGCGGCGATCCACGGCTGCAGGTCGCCCGCGGCTTTCACCACCGGACCGGCGAGCACGCCCGGCTTCGACCAATCCCAGGTCACGGTGCCCTCGACTTCGCCGTCGTCAGCCGAGGTCCCGCCCTGCAACCCATGCAGGCCGATGAGCGTCCGCCGTTCGTCCGCGTCGACGCTGACCTCCACGCGACGGAACGGCGCGCCCATGAAATCGAATCGTCGCATCAGCACGCGTCCGCGGGTGCGGCTTGTCAGCGCTCCCCAATGGCCCTGCACCTCGATGAAGGCGTAAGGATTCTCCTGCGTCAGGAAGATCCGCCAGAGGTCGATCCACCAGTTGCCGAGCACGCGGTCGAGGCTCGCCGGCGCGAGGTCGCCGTGGAGGCTCAGCCGGAACGGGCCGCCTTCGCTGACCGCGCAGTCCGCTTCGCCGACGACGGAGGCGAGGCGCAGGTCGCGCAGCCGCAAGGGTTGTTCGCCGCGGTCGGGCGCGAAGTCGAAACGGGTGCGCAGCGGCAGGTCAAGGGCGGGACTGATCGCTTCGGCGGACAGGCCGAGTCCGCGGAAGCCGGAGAGGCCGGCTTCTCCGCGCGCGCCCATGAGGCGGCCGTCCGGTGCGAAGTCGATCTCCCCGTCGCGAAGGAGCAGGTCGCCGCGGAGGTCGATGCCGGCCGCGAGCAGCACCGGCGCCACCGCCGGGTTCGCCGCGACCTCGGCCCCGGAGATCACGGCATGATCGAGGCTGATCCGACGGGAGCCGTCGGTCAGGGACTGCGCCGAGCCGGTCGCGAAAGAGGCCGGGGTATGCGCGCGGAACCCGAGCGTCCAAGGGCTTTTCACCGACGGGCGTGAACCGCTCAGGCCGATCTGCCGGAAGAGGATTTCGCCGAAGCGGACGTCCGTCAGTTCGGCGTCCGCCGAGATCGCGCCGTCGAGTCCGACGCCGCGGGCGCGCAGGTTCAGGCGTCGCGCCGTCAGCGTCGGGCCGTCTCGCCAGGCGGTCGTCTCCGCCTGACCGTTCAGCCGCCAATCCTCCAGCGCACCGTCCGCAGCCAGGCGCGCCTCGGCCTGCAGCCGCAGGCCGCGGAGGCTGATCCGGCCGAGCTGCTCGCTGAATTCTTGTCCCAGCAGCGCCTGCGCGGAAAGTTCCGCCTTGCCGTCGCTACGACCGGAACAACGGATCGTCACCGCCGCTCCGCCGGAGCCTTCGGCCGCGGTGAGCGCGGTGTCGAGCGCGCCGAGGAAGCCGGCGAGCCGGCGAGGCAGCGGCGCCGGTTCCGCCGGGCTGGTCTCCCCGCGGAGGAGCCCGGCGGGCAGCTCGCCGCTGACGTGGCAGGTGATCTTGCCCGCGCGGATCTGCGCGATGCGGAGGCTCACCCAGCGGCCTTCCTTGGCGATGTCTAGCGTGAGGTCGTCGATCAGGCTGCGGCGCCGGCCGTCGTGGGCGACGGAGGCGGGGCACCACAGCCGCGCGCCGTTCAGCCTCAGGCGGGTCGGCGCGACCTCGCCGGCCAGCAGCCGGGCCGGCCGCAGCGCGACCTCCGCGCGGACGGCGGTGAAGATTTCTCCGCTGAGCCCGGGGAACGAGACTGCGACGTCGTCGGCCGCGAGCGTGAGGTCCGGCAAGATCCAGAGGCCGCGGGCGCGGAAGTCGACGCCTTGGGCGGCGAGTCGTGCGGTGACGGCTTCCGCGAAGAAGTCCGGCAGCCGGACGGGGCCGTCATGATCGGCGAGCCAGGCCAGGCCGAGCTGGACCGGAAGGAGGAGTAGCAGGCAGGTGTTCGTCAGTCCGCGCAGGAAGCGACGTAACGGTGAGCTGCCGGGCTTCGCTTTCATTTCCCGGGCTCGGTCAGCAGGGGCGCGAGGATCGCGGCGAGCGCCGGCTCCAGGATGAAGTCATCGTCATCCGCTTCGTCACGTAGGAGCAAGGAGCGGTCGTGGAGGGGGGCCGAGCAAAGGTAGGTGCGGATGGTCTCGCTCGCGGCGCCCGCGCCGGTCGCGGCCTGGTCCGTCACGCGCAGTTCGTAGCGCCAGCCGCCGGCGCCGACGTCACGACCGGGGAAGGCGGCCGCGCGGACTTCCGCGAGCGCGAGGGCGAGACGACGCGCGTTGGTCGGATCGAGCCGACCGGCGCCCGCCCAGTTGCCGTCGGGGCCGAGGCGGGCTTCGCCGACCACTTTGCCGTCGGCCCGGGCGGTCAGACGCAGTCCGCTCACGCGCGCGCCTTGCGGCAGCGCGGCCACGGTGCGTCGGCGCCAGGCGGACGGTTCGACGTTCTGCTGGCCGCCGTCGAGGAAGGAGACGTCGCAGACCGCCGCGAGCGGCGCGCCTTTGGCATGCACGAGCCGGGTGCCGGCGCCGTTGTCGGGATCATCGGCGAAACCGAGCACGATGCGCTCCGCTCCGAACTCGAGTTCGACGGTCTGCGCCGGGGCGGCGGCGAGGGGCGCGCGGACGGAAGGCAGGGTCAGCCCGCCCGCGACGCTAGGAGCGCGGCGCGTGGCCCGCAGCTGCGCGAGTCCGGCGAGGAAGCGGCTGATGAGCCGGGCGTCCGCCTCGCGACGCTTCGTCGCGGTGGAGCCTGGTGCGACCGGGATTTCCCAGCGGGCGTCTTCGCCGAGTCCGTCCAGCCGGTGCAGCGTGATGGAACGGCCGCCGGCGGAGACCGTGAAGCCCGTCACGAGCGCCGGATCAAAATCAGCCGGACGCGTGTCGGCGAGCGCGGCCCGCGGGGTCAGCCACTCGCGGAGTTCGTTCGCTTCGACCAGGAAGACGGCGGCGTTGTCTTCCAGTTTCGCGCAGAGCAGCCGAGGCTGGCCCGGCGCAGGGCGGCCGACGAGCAGGACCTGACGACGGGCGTTGCCTTCGAGGGCCAGACGGAGGGCGGGCGCGCTGAGCCCGGTCGCTTCGTCGGTGAGGTCGATGAACTTAGCGGCGCGGAGGTTGGCGAGCGCGGCCACGGCGCGTGCGGTGGCGTCGGGGTCGGCAGGGGCGTCGTAAGGCGTCTCAAAGCGCCACTCAGGCAACTGGCCGCGGCGGCCGACGCGCGGGCGGGCTTCGGCGACGAGCGCGGTGACGACCTCGGCGTCCTTCTCGCGTTGACGCACCGAGACCGCGCGGGCTTCGAAGTCCGCGATCTCGAAGATGCGGTCGACCCGATAGCTTTCGGCGGTCGCGCCCAGCGCCGCGGCCATGGCGTCGGGCAGCGGGACGATGCGTCGGCCGTCTTCGGTCAGCAGGAAATGTCGACGGGTCGAAGCCTGGACGCCGATCTTGACCTCGACCGCGGCGGCCGCTTCGCCGGTCACCTCGCCGGTCACCTTGACGGTCCAGCGCGCGGGCTCGAGGCCGTAGTCCTTGAGGCTCGCGCCGTTGGCCGTGACCTCGGCGACATCGAAGCCGCTCTCGGGGCTGATGAAGCGCAGTTCGTCGATCAGCCGCTGGACGGACCACACGTTCGCGGGCCAGTCGAAAGGCTCGAGCACGCGCCAGCCCGCGGGACGTTTCTCCAGGAGCATCCGCGTCGGCCCTTCGGCGACGGCGATGCGCGCCGGGTTGGCGGGGAAGAGCTGGGTCTGGCTGACGGCGGCGGTCGCGTGTCCGGACATGGCGCGCCAGACCAGACCGAAGGCGATCAGGTTGGCGAGCAGGAGGACGACGGTGGTGCGGGAGATCCGCATGGGCACGTCAAGTCCTGCGTCGCCACACGGAAACCGCAAGCCCGACTGCGAGCACGCCGAACGGAATGAGGGCGAAGCGCACCGCCAGGGCCCAGAAGTCGGCGGCGGTCGCGTTCAGCTGATATTCACCCCCCGTGCGGGCGGGCAGTGAGACGGCCCGTTCGCGGTCGCTGAGCCAGGCGGCGGCCTGCGTGAGGAAGGCGCGGTTGCCGCCACGGTCGAGCCGGCTGTTCGCCGCGATCTCGGAGGTGCCGACGACGACCAACCGGCCGCCCGCGCCGCCGACGTCTTGACGGATGCCGGTCGCGCGTTCGGCCGCGGCGGCGACGCAGATCGGTCCCGCATGGTCGCGTTCACGGTCGTAACGCAGCGGCCGACGCGCCGGGTCCGTCTCCCCCCAGGCGGCGTCGGAGGAGAAGATGAGCGGGCTGACGTTGAGCGTGCTGTCCGGCGGGCTCCCGTCGTCGAAGCGCGCCGGCCGGAGGCGGGCGGCGATGAGCGGCAGGTTCTGTTCGCGGAGCGGCTTGGTGAGCGGGTGTTCCTTGTCCGCCAGGCGCAGCAGGCCGATGTCGCCGTCGGTGGTGCGGCGGGCGGGGTCCGGTTCCTGGACCTCGGCGTCGGGGGAGAACACGGCCCATTCGGAGAGCACCGGATCGAGGCCGTGGTCGCGTCCTGGGTCGAGCAAGGCCAGCACCCGGCCATTACGTTCCTGCAGGTATTTGCGGAGGCGGTCGTTCTCGGAGGCGGAGAAGGGCGTCATCGGGCCGGCTACGAGCACCATCGAGGCGTCGCGCGGGATTTCGCCCACGGTGGCCAGGTCGAGCGGCCGGACTTCGAAGTTCCGGTTGCGGAGCTGGCGCGAAAGGAGCGACATCCCGCGGACCGGCGACGCGTCTTCCACGCCGAGTTCACCGTGTCCCTTGGTCACGTAGCAGACGGCGGGCTTGTCTTCGGTGACTTCGATCAGGGCGGACGTCACCGCTTCTTCGCCGCGGAAGGCGCCCTCCTTGGTCACGAAGTCCCGGTAGCTGAGATATTTCGCGCGCCCACCGCAGGCGAGCACCAGCACGACCGAAGCATCCGGTGCGCCGTGACGGCCGGCGAGTTCGGAGAGCAAGGGCGCATTGCGACCGCCGCCGGCGAGTTCGACGGCCAGCCAGTTGCCGCCTTGGCGGCCGGTCTCGACGACGTAGGCGTCGAGCAGCTTGAGCAGCCGGGCCCGCAGGTACTGGGCTTCTTCGGCGCCTTCGCTCGTCAGCACGACGGCGCGGACCCAGCCGCGGGAGCGGCCGGCGCCCACGGGACTGCGGCGGCTCGCGGCGCGGACGGTCTCGACGGATTCCGGCGCGAGGGAGTGGCGGCGGTCGGCGGAGATGTCACGGCGCAGGCGGAACTCGGGCAGCGAAGCCAGCGTGTTCACGGCCACCGCGAGCGCGATCGCGAGCAGCGCCTGCGTGAGCCGGTTGAGGCGCCGGATGGGCCGGACGGAACCGAAGTCATCGCGCGGGGAGCTCATGTCATTCCTGGCCCTCCACGGTGAGCACCGCCAGGCCGAGGCAGAGCAGCGTGCCGGTGCCGTACAGCACGAGCGGACGGGCGTCGAGGACGCCGTCGGTGAAATCCTGGAGATGGCCGAACGTCCGCAGGTGCGCGGCCGGTTCGCGCAGCCAGCCGAGCCATTCCCAGCTCTCGATCGGCAACGTCTCGAGCGCGCCGCCCGCCGCGGTCAGCGCGAGGAGGCTGATGAAGGCGAGCAACGCGGCCAGCGCCGCGGAACGCGTCACGCAGCTGCAGAGGATGCCGATCGCGACATGGAGGAGGCCGCTCACCGCGATGAAGCAGAGGCCGCCCCAGAGCGAGGAGGCTTCGCCGAGCGCGCGGGCGTTCGCGCCGTCGAGCCGCTGCGCGGCGAGGAAGGGGAAGGCGGCGAACGCGAGCCAGAACAGCGTCCAGACGATCCACACCGAGAGGAACTTCGCCCAGACCACGGCGGCCGGGCTGGCGGGCGTCGTGAGCAGCGCGGTGAGCGTGCCCGAGCGGCGTTCCTCCGCGAACGTGCGCATGGTCAGCAACGGGAGCACGCAGAGCAGCGGCAGCCAGAAGAACCAGAGCGTGGCCTCCACGGGCGCCCGCGAGTTCGGCGCGCGCGCGCCGTCGACGAGCGCGAAGAAATGGATGCCGCCCATCAGGGCGAGGAAGAGGGCGGCGGCCGCCCAGGTGTTCCATGACAGCGCGGCGCTGCGCAGTTCGTGCGCGAGGAGGGTGCGGAAGTGTCGCATCAGGAGCGCCGGCCCTCCCCGGGGGCGCGCCGCGTGGCGGCGAGGAAGATGTCTTCGAGTCCGAAACGTTCTTCGGCGATCTCGCGCAACGCGAGCCCCGCGCCCACGAGGGCGCCGGCCAGCGTCTCGCGCGCCGGCGAGCCCGTGGGCAAGGCGACGCGGAAGGTGTTCCAGCCGTCGGCGGAGGCCACGGCGACGACGCCGGCCGCGGGTTCGGCGCTCCGGCAGGCGGCGAGCAAGGCGGCCTCCTCGGCGCGCGTCACGACGGTGAAGGTGACCTCCGGCAACAGTTCGCGCCGCAGGTCTTCGGTGCGTCCCTGCGCCACCAGCCGGCCGCGGTTGATGATCACGACCTTGTCGCAGACCTGTTCGACCTCGTGCAGGATGTGGCTCGAGATGAGCACGGCCATCTTCCCGCGCAGCGAGCGGATGAGTTCGCGGATGCCGAGGATCTGGTGCGGATCGAGCCCGATGGTGGGTTCGTCGAGGATGACGACCCGCGGCTCCGCGAGGAGCGCGTCGGCGATGCCGACGCGTTGGCGGAAGCCTTTCGAGAGCTGGCCGATGAGCCGACCCGACGCGCGGCGCGTGAGGTCGCAGTCTTCCATCACGCGGCGGACGCGTTCGGCCACGCGTTCCGGGGCGACGTCCTTCAGGCGCGCGCGCAGCGTGAGGTATTCTTCCACGCGCAGGTCCTCCGGCAGCGGATTGTTCTCCGGCATGTAGGCGAGATGACGCTTCGCGCCGGCGGGATCGAGCGCGACCGAGACGCCCCAGATGGCCGCGCGGCCCGAAGTGCCGGACATCGTGCCGGCCAGGATGCGCATGGTGGTCGACTTGCCGGCGCCGTTCGGGCCGAGGAAGCCGACGATCTCGCCCGGCGCCACGGAGAAGCTCAGGTCTTCGACCGCGGTCAGGGAGCCGTAGCGCTTGGTCAGCCTTTCCGCCACGACGGCGGCTTCCGGCAGAGGCGCGGCTTCGTTCATGGGTTGGTCTCCGGAGGGAAGGGTGACGGTCTCGTCGGCTCCGTGCCGACGGGTGTCCAGAAGACACGCCGAACGCCCTTTATTGGCAAGGTTATTAGGGGGCGGAAGGCCGGCCGGAGCCGGTCATCGCCACCGCTTACTTGCCGGCCGGGGCGGCGGGCGCGATCAGCGAAGGCTCCGAGCGGACCAGCATGTCCTTGTCGGATTTCCAGACATGGTTCGCGCGGAGCTTCTTGTCCATCGCGTTGAGCCACTTGCTGGCTTCGGTGGTGTCACCCTTGGTGACGGCGAAGTTAGCCAAGGTGAGCATGGCGAAGCCACGAAGGGTCTCGGCGACGGCGGCGTCATCGGCGACTTCGGCGAGCGCCTTGGTGGCGCCGGCGTCACCGGCCTCCAGGCGGCAGAGGGCGGCGTAGAGTCGGGCGCGGGCGGCGAGGGCGTTGACGGCCGGAGTGGTGCCGGCGAGGCCGGCCAGGCGGCGGGCTTCGTCGAAGGCCTTGGCGGCGTCGGCGAACTTGCCGGCGCGCTTAAGGTCGTCGGCGACGTCCATCAGCGCGATCGCGGCCAGGGGCTCGCCCGCATGGCGGGTGGCGAAGGCCCGGCGGGCGGCTTCGTCCTGACAGGCGGTGAATTCTTCGCCGAGGGCTTCGCGCTGGGCTTCGTTCCAGAAGAAAAAGGCGAGGTAACCGAGGATGCCGACGACGACGGCCACGGTGGCCTTGACGATGACGCCTTGGTTGCGCTCCCAGAAGAGCCAGAGGCGGTCCTCGGCGTCCGCGTTGACGAAATCCTCGTCGACGACCACTAGGTTGCGGTCATCGCCGGCCGGGGGCTGCTTGCTGGAACGGTCTTCGGGCATGGGGGGTCAACCCTTGGGAAAGGACCGTTTGTGTCAACCTTCCCCGCCTTCCCCGCCTACGGGCTTGTCCCCGCCCCCCGGAGAGTAAGTATGAGGCACACATGAGCGCCTCTGCCGCTGTCCTTTCGCTCCTCCAAGCCGCCCAAGACAAGGGGCAGCTTTCCGCCGCCAGCCTGGCGAACGCCGGGGATTGGCTTCGCTCGGGGGCCCTTCCGGCCGAGGCTTTGGCCTCCTTGCGCGACCTCTGCGAACGCGGGGCCTGGGCCGAGCTCGAAGACCGCTTCTACAAGGGGATCGCCTTCGGCACCGGGGGGATGCGCGGTCGCACGGTCGGCCGGGTCTCGGCCGCCAACGAAGTGGATGCCCAGGGCATGCCGGTCCGCGCCGCCATCGGCTCGGCCTGCCTCAACGACATCAATGTCCTCCGGGCCGTCATCGGCCTCTGGAAACACGTCTCGGCCACCCAGCCGGGCGCCCGCTTGGTCGTCGCCCATGACGTCCGTCACTTCTCCCGTCATTTCGCCGAGCTGATCGCCGGCGCCTGGACGGAGCTCGGCGGCGAGGCCTATCTCTTCGCCGGCGCCCGCTCCACCCCGCAGCTGAGCTTCACGGTCCGCCATCTCGGCGCCCACGCCGGCGTGGTCATCACGGCCAGCCACAATCCTTCCCACGACAACGGCTTCAAATGCTGCCTCGGTGATGGCGGCCAGGTCCTGCCGCCGCACGACGGCGCGATCGTCGCCGAAGTCGGCAAGCTCGGTCCGGCCGACGTCGCCCCGTTTCTCGCGAAAGACCTCGCGCGCGTCCTCACCGTCCCGGCCTCGGCGGAGGACGCCTATCTCGCCCGCCTGGCCGGCATCGTGCTCGATCCGGAGATCATCGCGCGGCACACGCCGAAGGTCGTCTTCACGAACGTCCACGGCACGGGCGACGTCATGGTCGTGCCGGCGCTGCGCCGCGTGGGCATCGATCCGCATCTCGTCGAGGAGCAGCGTGAGCACGACGGCCGCTTCCCGACCGTCGCCTCGCCGAATCCGGAGAACGCCAGCACCTTCGCCCTCGCGCTGAAGCTCGCCGCCGAGCTCGACGCCGACCTCATCCTCGCGACCGATCCTGATTCGGACCGCGTCGGCGTGGCCTGCCCGCTGCCGGCCGGCGGCCACCGTCTCCTCAACGGCAATGAAGTGGCGGCCCTGCTGGCCGAGTTCCGTATCTCGTCACTCAAGGACGCCGGCATCCTGCCCGAAGGCGGCTCGCCGAACGCGGCGGTCGTCAAGTCGCTCGTGACCACGCCGCTCGTCGCCGCGATCTGCGCCCGTCATGGCGTCCGCTGCGTCGAGACGCTCGTCGGCTTCAAGTGGATCGCCCGCAAGCTGGAGAACTGGACGCGCCGCCTCGTCGAAGGCGCCGGCGCCGACGCCCCCGCGCTCCCGTTGCGCCGACGCGCCCCGCTCGCCCTGCGTCACTCGACCCTCTTCCTGCTCGGCGCCGAAGAGAGCTACGGTTACCTCGCCGACGATGCCGTCCGTGACAAGGACGCCAACGCGACGGTGGTCATGCTCTGCGAGTTCGCCGCGCTGCTGCGTTCGCGCGGCCGCACGCTGCTCGACGCGCTCGACGTCCTGCATCTCCGCCACGGCGCGCACCACGAGGACCTGCTGAACCTTTCGTTCGAAGGCGCCGAGGGCGCCGCGTGCATCCGCCGCATCGTGGCCTCCTGGCGCAAGCATCCGCCCGCCGTCATCGACGGCTCCAAGGTCCTTCGGGTCACCGACTACGAGCGCGACAAGGTGCTCGACGCCGAGGGTGAGCGCGTGCCGCCCGAGGAGTTCATCCTCGCCGAGCTGGCCGACGGCCGCCGGATCGCCGTCCGCGCTTCCGGCACCGAGCCGAAGGCGAAGTTCTATTCCTTCGCCAAGGCCGACGTCGCCGACGCCGATGACCTGGCCGCCGCCCGCGCCCGCGCCCGCGCCTCGGCGCTCGCCCTGCGCGCTTGGCTCGAGGCCGACGCCAAGGTCCGCGCGAAATAATCTCATGAAGACCCTGTTTCTCTTGCCTCTCCTGCTCCTCGTCGGTTGCGCCGGCCCGGTCGGCGACCGCTCCTTCGTCGTCGAGAAGACGCCGGCCGCGGCCGCCCTGTCGGGACAGCCGGCCGCCGAGGGCGCGCTGAAGGACCGGGTCCGCGAGGCCAACGAGAAGAACGACGACCGTCTGCTCAAGCGCGACTGGCGCGCGGCGAAGCCGGCCGTCGGTCCGCAGCCGTAAGCTTACTTCAGTTTCATCCCGAAGTGCCGGGTGAAGTAGATGTCGAGCGATTCCGCGATCGCCGCGGCTGTAGCGGCCCGGTGGGCCGGCGTATCCCGCATCGGCCCGGGCACCTCGAGCTGCGCGGCGTCGAGCTGGGATTTGTCCCGTGAGCCGTGAGCCGCGATGTCATACGCGCCGTTGAAGTAAGGGTCGTCCAGGAGCAGGACCTCGCGGGGGGACGGCACCGACGGGACGCCGCGCGCCGCGAACAGTCCGCCGAGGCTCGTCTCGCCGCGCAGGAGTTCGGAGAACTTCGCCGGCGTCCGCTGACTGAGCCAGCGGATCGAGGAACGGGCGGCGACCGAGGTGTCGTTGTCCAGACGTTCGTCGGCCAGGCGTAGCTCGGAACCCTTCAGCAGATAGCCGATCTCGATGCGCGGCTTCGGATGTCCGTGCGAATGGATATCCAGATAGAGCCCGTGCTTCGAGCGGGCGAGGACCGCGACCTCGGCTTCGTCGATGATCGCATGGTATTCGCGCCAGACCTGTTCGGCCTTCGGCTGACCGGCGGCGCCTTCGGCGATCTCCCGGTTGCAATCCACCTTCTTGCGCGAGAGTTCGCAGACCACCAGCTGCGGTGCCTTGCCGAAGCGGGCGTATAGCGCGTCCCGGAGGGCATGGCCGAGCGCCGTGGCATAGGAGTCGCGCACGGTCACCCCGCTCGTTCGGTCAGGGATGTCGGCGGGCTTTGCCGCGCCGTCATGCGGCACCGAAAGCACGATCGGGAGTTCGCCGGGCCAATGACGGATAAAGCCCGAGGCGCTGACGCGCGGGGTTTCCGCGACCGTTTCGGCCGCCGGTGCGACGAGCGCGACCAGCAGCAGGCAGAGCGGGACCAGCGGGGCGGGCGGTCGGGGCATGCGTCAGGAAAGCCCGGCCGCCGGACCGGGTCAAGCGGGGGACGTCAGCGGATGGCGCCGCCGGCGAGCAGGGCGCGGACCGCGGCCTCTTCGGGCACGTCGTCCGCGGTGCTGGCCGCGCCGACGCCGTCCTGCAGGACGAAGCGTAGCTTGCCGCCGCGGACCTTCTTGTCGCGGCGCATCGCGGCGAGCATCGGGTCCAACTTGAGCGGTGCGCGCAGGGCGGTCGGCAGGGCGTGGGATTTCAATACGGCCTCGACCTGTTCGGCTTGGGCGGCGGTGCAGTGCTTCAGCTCGGCGGAAAGGCGGGCGGCCATCACGAGACCGATGGCGACCGCTTCGCCGTGCAGGTAAGCGCCGTAGCCGGCGGTCGCCTCGATCGCATGGCCGAAGGTGTGGCCGAGATTCAGGAGCGCGCGACCGCCTTGGGCGCTGGTCTCACGTTCGTCGCCCGCGACGACGGCGGCCTTGATCTCGACGCAGCGGCGGATGACGCGCGGCAGGAGCGGATGATTCCAGGCGAGCGGCGAATTCTGTTCGAGCAGGCCGAAGAGGTCGGCGTCGGCGATGATGCCATGCTTGATGACCTCGGCCATGCCGGCGGCGAATTCGCGCGGCGGCAGGGTGGCCAGCAGGTCGGTGTCGGCGAAGACGGCCGTGGGCTGATGGAAGTTGCCGACGAGGTTCTTGCCGGCGGAAAGGTTGATGCCCGTCTTGCCGCCGACGGAGCTGTCGACCATCGCGAGCAGGGTGGTCGGGAGCTGGTAGAAATCGACGCCGCGCTGATAGGAAGCGGCCGCGAAGCCGGCGAGGTCGCCCACGACGCCGCCGCCGAGCGCGAAGACCGCGCCGTCGCGGGCCACGCCGTTGGCGGCGAGGAAATCCCAGACGCGGGCCAGTTCGGCGGCCGACTTGGCCGTCTCGCCGTCCGCGCCGGTGGCGAGCACCGGCATCAGGCGCGCGAGTTCGGCGGCGAAACCCGACTGCGCGGCGGCGACGCCGGGTGAGGTGATCGCGACGCACTTCTGGCCGGCGGCCAGACGACGTTCGGCGGCGGCCAAGGCCTCGCGGCGCATCCCGGCCCCGATACGGACGGGGTAGGAGCGTGTGCCTAGTTCGACGGTGACGGTCTCGGCCGACATGAGGTCACGCTGGGGCGAGCCGCCCCCGCTGGCAAGACAACCTCACTCGGCCAGGCCGACGATCGAGCGGGCGTAGGCGCGCGCATCGAAGGGCTGGAGGTCGGCCGGCTGCTCGCCGACGCCGATGAAGCGGACCGGCACGCCGAGCTCGCGGACGACCGCGACGAGCGCGCCGCCGCGGGCGGTGCCGTCGAGCTTGGTCACGATCAGTCCGGTGAGCCCGACGGCTTCGTGGAAAATGCGGGCCTGCTCGATGGAGTTGGCGCCGAGCGAGCCGTCGAGGACGAGCCACTTCTCGTGCGGGGCGCCGGCATGGGCCTTCGTCGTGACGCGGACGACCTTGCGGAGTTCTTCGAGGAGGTGCGCCTTGGTGTGCAGGCGCCCGGCGGTGTCGAGGATGACGAGGTCCGCGCCGCGCGCGACGCCCGCCTTGACGGCATCGAACGCCACGGCCGCGGGATCCGCGCCGGCGGCGCCGCCGACGACTTCGACGCCGAGCCGGCCGGCCCAGGCGGAAAGCTGTTCTCCGGCGGCCGCCCGGAAGGTGTCACAAGCGCCGAGCAGGCAGGTCTTGCCTTCTTCGCGCCAGCGCCAGGCGAGCTTCGCGGCGGTGGTGGTCTTGCCGGCGCCGTTGACGCCGAGCAGCATGATCACGTGCGGCTTCGAGAGGGCGGGCCCGGCGGCGGTCTCGCCTCCGAGCGCGCGTACGATGCTTTCGGCCGCGGCTTCGGCGGGCGAGGTCTTGCGCAGCGCGGCTTCGGTCTTCCAGGCGGCGCGGGCGGCTTCGACGACCTCGTCGGCGGTCGCGGGGCCGAAGTCGGCGGCGATCAGCCGCTCGCGCAGCTGCTCGGCGGACGCGGCGTCCATCGGACGCGCCAAGAGATTGGCGACGGCCTCGGCCGTGCGGCTCAGGCCGGACTTCAGTCGCTCGAAGAAGCCCGCCATGGCTCAGCCGCCCTCGGCCTTGCGCGGGTCGCGCCCGAGCTCTTCCTTATAGCTGTCGAGGATGCCGTTCACGAAGCGCTTGGACTCCTCGGTCGAGAACTCCTTGGCGATGTCGACGGCCTCGTTGATGCTCACGACCGGCGGGATGTCCGTGCGGCGCATGAGCTCGAAGATGGCGACGCGCAGGATGGCGAGGTCGACGCGCGCGATGCGGCCGAAGGCCCAGTTCTTGGCGTACTTGCCGATGATCTCGTCGATGAGGGCGAGGTCGCGGATGACGCCCTGGATCAGCTCCTCGGCGAAGGCGTAGTATTCGCGGGGCTGCGGGCGTTCGGAGAAGAAGTCGAAGAGGGCCGTGACCATGTCGGCGTGGCGCTGGACTTCCCACGAGCACAGGAACTGCATCGCGACGACGCGGCTGTCGTGGCGGCGGTTGCGCTTGGCGGGCGGCGCGGCGGGGTCCGGGACGACCGGTTCTTCCGGGGCGACGATGGCGATCTCGACGCCGGCCGGCACGTTGTGGCGGCGGAACGCGTCGACGGTCTTCTGGTTGGAGCCGATGATCTCGATCAGGCGGCGATGGCTGCGGATCTCCTCGCGGAGGGCCGTGCGCGGCTCCTCGACCTGGGAGGGCAAGGGGAAGGGGCCGGAGATGCGCGCGCCGGAGCCGACGACGCTGGCGATGATATCGGCCGCGGTCTGGTCCGCCATGCGGTAGTCGACGCCTTTGATCCGGATGCGGATCTTGGCGCGCGCGGAGGCGGAGATAGGCGAGTCGTTGTCCATCGGTCAGTTCTGGGCGAAAGGTTCCTGGCCGCCGCGCTTGCGTTCCTCTTCCTCGACCTGGTCGAGACGGGCGCCGAGCGTGATGCGGTGGCGGGCCATCGTCAGGGCGGCGTGGGCGAACTCCGTGCCACGGTCCAGCGAACCCTGGCAGCGGGCGACGGCCTGCTCGCGGGTGTTCGTCACGACGATGCCGTTGATCATCGGGACTTCGGAACGGATGGCCGCGTCCTGGAGGGCCTGGGCCGTGGAGTGCGCGATGATCTCGTGGTGCGGGGTGTCGCCGGCGACGACGACGCCCAAGGCGATGACGCAGTCGTAATCGCCGGTCATGGCCGACATGTAGGCCGCGAAGGGAATCTCCCCGGAGCCGGGGACGGCGACTTCGACGATCGAGGCGGCGGGCACGCCGGCGGCGCGCAGGCCTTTGACGGCGTTCTTCTTCAAGGCCTGGACCAGCTCGCCATTATAACCCGCCGTCACGAGGGCGAAGCGGAGTTCGGCGCCATCGATGGCGTCAGGGGTGGGCTTGTCGAGGCTCATGGCGGAAGAACGGACGGTCGATGGAGTCGCTTCGGACCAAGCCTGCAAGCGGAAACAACCGTCCGCGGCTCAGAAGGGGACCTGTTCGACGATCTCCAGCCCGTAACCGCCGAGTCCCACCACCTTGCGCGGGTTGTTCGTGATGAGGCGGATGCGGCGCAGGCCGAGGTGCGAAAGGATCTGGGCGCCGATGCCGTAGTCACGCGCGTCCATCTGGCCGAGGCGCACGCCGTCTTGGTCCGCCTGCATGCCCCCGAAGGGCTGGGCGACGTGGACGATCACGCCGCGACCGGCCTTGGTGACGGCTTCGAAACTGGAGGCGAGCGAGGCGCCTGCGCCGAAGGCGCTGCCGCGGAAGAGGTCACCGAGCATGTTCTCGCGCTGGACGCGCACGAGCGTGGGCGTCTCGTCCGGCTGACCGAGGGTGAAGACGAGGTGCTGGCGGCCGTCGGGCAGCGAGCGGTAGACGCGCAGGGTGAATTCACCCCAGGCCGACTTGAAGGGGCTTTCGGCCACGAGCTCGACGAGGCGTTCGCGGCGGTGACGGAACTCGATGAGCTGCGCGATCGAGATCATGTGCAGACCGAACTTCTTCTTAAGCTCGACGAGCTCGGGCAGGCGGGCCATCGAGCCGTCTTCGTTGAGGATCTCGCAGATGACGCCGCTGGGGTGCAGGCCCGCGAGGGAGGCGAGGTCGACCGCGGCTTCGGTGTGGCCGGCGCGCTGGAGCACGCCGCCGGGTCGGGCGAGGAGCGGGAAGATGTGGCCGGGCTGCACGAGCGCCTCGGGCTTGGCCTGCGGGTCGGCGAGGATCGCGATGGTCTTCGCGCGGTCGTAAGCCGAGATACCGGTGGAGATCCCTTCGGCGGCGTCGACGGAGACCGCGAACGCGGTGCGCTGCGACTCGCGGTTCTCGGGTACCATCTGGGAGATGCCCAGACGACGCAGCTGATGCTCGACGGTCGGGACGCAGATGAGTCCGCGCGCATGGCGGATCATCATGTTGACCGTCTCAGGCGTGGCCTTGGACGCCGCCATGACGAGGTCGCCCTCGTTCTCGCGGTTCTCGTCGTCGGTCACGATGACGAGCTTCCCGGCGGCGATGTCCGCCAGGGCTTCCTCGATGGTGTCGAAGGGCTCGTTCATGAAAGTGGGAGGTTCGAACTTGGTCGTAACCTCCCACGGTGCAAGCGGGGAGATGGGTCCCCGCCGGTGAAAACGAGCCGGATAGCTTATTTGGCGGCCTTAGCCTTGCCCTTGCCTTTGCCCTTGGCGGCCGGCGCGGCCGGCTTCGGGGCGGCGGCCATGGCTTCGGCGATCTGCGCGCTGGCTTCCTTCCAGGAGGCCTTGGGCTCGGCCTTGGCGCTCCAGATCACAAGATTACGGAAAGTGGCCGACTGTCCGCCGCAGGTGAAGCCTGGGTTGGCTTTCTCGACCTTGAAGAGTTCATCGCGTCCGAAGCCGCTGATCTTGCCGTCGATCGTCGCGACCATCGTGTCGCCGACCATCTCCAGCACGACGCGGTGCCAGCTGCCGGCTTCGAAGGCGTGCGCCTGGTTCAGGAAGATGACGGACTTGTCGGGACCTTCGTGGTCATGGTCATCCTTCTGGATGCGCAGGGAGGTCGGCGTGATGAGGACGCGGGCGACGTGTTCCTTGGCGTCATTGATGCTCAATGAGACGGACTTGGCGCCATCGAGGCGGAATTCGAAGGCGGCGACGAAGTCCTGGAGCTTCGTGTTCACGCGGCCGGCGGCGCCATGCTTGTCTGCGGGCAGTTCTTCGACGCGGACGCCGTCAGCGTTCCGCTCCCACTTGCCCTTGGCGATCTTCCACTGGGCGGCGGCCGCTTCCTTGGTCAGGGCGTCGGCGACGAGTTCCTTGTCCGGCTGCGCGAGCAGGGTGGACGGGGCTTCGGCGGCGGCGAGCGGTGAGACGAAGGCGAGCAGGGCGAGGAGGCGGAGCGACATGAGCGTAGGGGTGTGAGGATGTAACCGCGGAAACGGCCGAGGGTTGCGATTATTCGTACGTCAGCTGCGCGGACAGGACGCCGTCCTCGTCGGCGACGAAGCGGACCCAGTAGGCGTTGAGCCAGGATTCGAAGACGTGCGCGACTTCGCCGCCGGCGGGTACCTCGATGACCTTATAAGCAGAGGTGCGACCGTCGCCCGCGACGTCGAGCAGCACAGTCACGCGGACCGCTTTCGCGCCGTGGTTCGTCAGCCTGAGGGTCTTCTGGTCGTAACCGGTCATGAGGTAAGGATCCGAAGGAATGCCTTTCTGGACAGCGGTGTTCTTCCATGGGCCGCCGAAGCCGCGCGGCTTGCCGAGCTGCCAGAGGTCGTCGGCCGTACCGACCCACACGGCGGCCTGGCCGTCGTCGGAACGGATGACATGGCGGTCGTCCTTCGATGCGTCTGGCGAGACGCCGCTGAGCACGAGCAGGCCTCGGTAGGAGCAGTAGTCATGCGCGGCGGCGTCGCTCGTGGCGATCGGCCGCATGCGGATGGCGCCCTTGGCGTTCAGGGCGGGGAGTTCGTAGAAGGTGCCGTGCGCCTGGAGCATGTCGCGCTCGGTGCAGACTTCGCGGGCCTTGCGCAGCGCGGAGCGGGCGAGCAGGCCGTCGTGCGCCGCGGAGGGCGAACGCGGCAGACGCCAGCGCACGCCGCTCTCCTCGAAGATGACGGAGGCCGCGTCGGCGGTGACGATGCCTTGTGGGATGGGCGTGTTCTTCTGCACAAAGGCGGCGACGTTCGGGTCGGCCATCTTGGTGAGCTTGAGGTCGGCGGAGAGTTCGTAGGCCGCGCCGATGGTGGTCTGTTCCGATGTCACGGTCGCGGCCAGCACGGAGAGGGTGCGGAGGTTCGCGCCGCGAGTCAGGAGGAACGCGCCTTGCGACGAGGCGTCGCCGGCCTTGCTGAGTCCCTTGAAGAGCGTGCCACGTCCGGCGGTGCGTTCATCCTTCGCGGCGTATTGGAAGGTGACGCTGCCCTTGGCGAGGTCGCGGTCGGTCTTCGCCCGGATCCAAGCGCCGGTGACGGTGGCGGGGATCTCGACCCACTGCGTGGCTTCGTCAGCCTTCAGGGCGACCTCGCGCCAGGTCTTCCACTGGCCGTCGCCCTGCGCGTCGATCTCCAGCGTGAACGTCGTGGTCGCCGAACCGTCATGCTGCAGCAGCACCGCTCGCTTCGCGAAGCCGGCGAGCAGGAACGGATCCGAGGCGATGCCGGCTTTCACCGGCTCATCGACCCAGACGCTGCCGCGGCCGATGGCCGGGCCGAGCTTATCCGGCGTGTCGAGCGAAGTGAACCAGAGGTTGGACTGCGACTGGCCGGGGCCGGCGAGCGCGCCCTTGGCGGGACGTTTGTTGAGGAACTCGGACTTGGCGGTGTCGTCACAGCCGAAGACGAGGCGACCCTGCCACGGCGTGAAGTCGCCGATGACCTTGAGGTAGGCGGAGCGTGGCGCGATACCGGCGGACTGCTTGGGCGAGAAGGTCGCGGGGAACTTCCAGAAGAGGCCGTGCATCGTCATCAGGCGCGAGCCTTCTTCGCCGATGTCGCGGATGCGCGGCCACTCGGTGTTCCAGCCGTGCGCCCCGTCGTAGGAGTGGCTGCCTTTGGGCAGGCGGTAACTCGCCCACTTGCCCTCTTCCATCACCATCAGGATCACCGAGCGGAAATCCCAGCCGACGGTCCAGAGCGGGTCCTTGGCCGCGTCGGCGTTGCCGGTGAGGCCGCCGGGTCCGGTGACTTCGGTGAACTGGTTGCGGCGGACGAGCGTCCAGTTGCCTTCGCCGTTGAACGAGCCGAGGCCTCCGCTGACGATGGTCGGATCGACGAGCGCCTTCGGGCTCAGCTCACCGTTGTTCGCGAGGATGACCTGGCCTTGGCCGGAGTAGAGTCCCTTACCGTGGTAGCCGGGCAGCGTCGACGTGATCGTCGCGGGGCTGACCTCCGCGGTCTGGCCGGGCTTGGGCTTGTTCTTGATCTCCTTGATCAGGCCTTTCACCCCGAGCGTGCGCACGTCGACCTCGTAGAGGCCGTCCTCCATCGTGGCGAAGTAGACCTTGTTCGCGGGGTCCGTCAGGTGACGGGCGTTGCCGGTCAGGCGGCCGGGCATGAGTTTCGGCGGGATGACGCGCACTTCACGTTCGGCGCCGATGAAGTAAGGCCCGATGACGAGCTGATTCGACTCTTTGTGGATCATGCGGTTGGCCGGCGTGCCGCCGACGCTTTCCGGGCGCACGATCTGCCGCAGGTCCGGCGTGATTTCGTAGAGCTTGTCGCTCGAGCCGAACGGCAGGTGCGGGCCGTAGGTGATGACCCAGAGGCGGTCGGCCCAAGGGACCACGGCGCCGGTGCCGCATTCGCCTTCGTTATTGAAATAGGCGAGCTCAGGATAGATGCCCGACCATTCCTGCGGCGCAGCCGAGGAGGAAGACGCTAGTGTGGCCAAGGCGAACGCGGCAAACGAGCGGAGCGAAGACGGGGTCATGGCGTAACTTTCCCCGCCTACCTGAGGGTGGCAAGGTCAGGATAGCGCGCGCAAAAGAAAGGCTAGAAGCAACCAGCATGCTAAGAGGAGCGCCGGGACGCCGAGGAGCCGGCCCAGGCTCTTGGACTGCGCCTGCGCGAGGAAGCTCGCCGCCAAGAGCGCGCCTCCGGCCGGACCCAGCCAACGATGAGGCAGGGATAGCTCCAGATTCATTCCCGGCAGCTCCGCGCAAGCCTGCGCGATCCAGGTCATCCCGTGCAGCCACGCCCCGGCGAGTCCGTTGATCCACATCGCCGGCCAGGCGAGCCAATCGCTCACGCCGCAGGCGATGGAAGCCATGCCAAGCATGAGCGGGATCTCCGAGAGCGGGACGAGCACGAGGTTGACGAAGACTCCGCCCCAACTCGCCACGCCGAAGTGTCCGAGCGTCAGCGGCATGCCTGCGAGCGTCGCCGCAAGCGAAACGCAGAGCCCGCCGAGCACGAAGCGCCGCGCGCGCCACCGTAGTTTCTGTATCGCGGTCTGCGAACCCGCCGGCGTGAGGCGTTCTTCTTCCGTCGGTCGCGCGCAGAGGTCCGCGGCCGGGCCGCCGGCGACGATGATGCCGAGCACCGCCGCATAGCTGAGCTGGAAGCCGGCGTCAGCGCAGGCCTCAGGCGTGAGGAGCAGCGTGACCGCGCAACCGAGGGCCAATGACTGCAGGGCGGGCGTGTCGCGCTCGCCGACGCGTCCGCCCCAGAGGAAGGCGGCCATGATCCAGGCGCGCACGGACGAAGGCGACGCGCCCGTCACCTGCACGTAGAGCCAGAGCAGCGCGAGGATGGCCACGCCGGCGGGGATTTCCGGCAGGCGCGCGCGGCGCGTCAGCCAGAGCAAGGCAGCCGCCATGCCGGCGATGTGCAGGCCGCTGATCGCGAAGAGGTGCAGCGTACCGGTCGTCGCGAACGCTTCCTTGGCGTCCGCGGGCAGGAGCGCCGTCCGCCCCAGCATCGTCGCGGCGAGCAACGCGCCGCCGTCGGGATCATCCCAAGGCATTTTCCGCAACCAGGCGTCGAGCCGACGTTGCTGCGCTTGTCGCCAGCGCGCGAAGCTCGAAGCCGGCGCGAGTTCACCGAGCACCCGTCCGCCGCGCAGTTTCAACGTCGCTCCCTGCGAGCGTAGCCAGGCGTCATAGCTGTCGGCGTCCTCCTTGATCGCGACGAGCCCGCCGGCGAGCATGAGCTCGACGCCTTCGGCGGGACATTCGCCGCGCGCGGAGAGGGCGACGCGTCGCCGGAAGAACGGCCCGTCGCGGTCGGTGATCCAGCCGAGACCATTCCAGCCCTCACCGTCCGCTCGCGGGGAGGCCCGCTCGATCTTGACCGCCAGTTCGACGAAAGGGCGGCGCACGACGGGCGTCTCCGCCGGGGGCGTGCGGAGTTGGTGCCAGGCCGCGCCAAGGCACGTCCCGGCGATCACGACCATGATGGAAGCGAGAAGCGCGCGGGTGCGGGACGCCCAGGCGATGACGCCGGCGACCGTCCCGAACGCGAGCCAGGGGCCGGGGTCGACGCCGATCCAAGCGTCGAGCGAACAGCCGAGGAGGAGGGGCAGGGCGAGCCAGAGCGCCGGACAGTGTCCGAAGCGGTCGAAGGTCAGGGAGTCTTGCTCCAGGGAGTCGGGCCTTGCCATGGACGGAGGCCATGGTCGCCGACGGGCAGGGATCGGACCTCCGCGGCGAGCGAACCCCAGGCGGGGTGCTTGGCGAGGGCAGGGTCCTGAAGCAGATTCCTTAGGGGTAAGATGACGAACCCTCGGGAAGACCACCTAGGGTGGGGGAGGGTCACCGTCGGGCTGTGCCACTTTCCCTCTTCATAGAAGAGTAGGTCGATGTCCAAAGTCCGGGGCCCATTACGGTTCGCCGTCCGTTCCCGGCCCAATTGGCGCTCAATTTCGAGGGTCTCAGTCAGTAATTCGTCAGGATTTTTATCGCAAACAATTGCCAGACAAAGGTTTAAGAAATTAGGCTGATCAGTATACCCGACCGGGTCGGAGTCGACCGCCTCGGAAATAGCCAAAATCCTGACTCCCGGGAGTTCCCCCAGGCGAACGATGGCTCTGGCGAGAAGGTCGGCTCGCTCCCCGAGATTGCTGCCGAGGCCGAGGATATAGTGGAGGTGGGCTCTGCTCACGCCCGCTCGCGCCGGATCTTGACCGAAATCGCGTCAAACTCCGCCGCCACGGGGGCGAAGGGCTTGTTCACCTCGACGGTGACCGCCTTGACCACGGTGAAAGTCCCAAGAATTCGCGCGGCGATTTGCTGGGCCAAGGTCTCGATGAGGTAGACCGGCTGGCCGGTCAGTTGGGCTTCGACCGTCCGGATGACGTCGGCGTAATTAACGGTCAGCTTGAGGTCGTCGGCCGCGGCGGCTGGGCGGGTGTCGATCTCGAGATCCACGGAGACGGTGAACCGCTGGCCGAGGCGTTTCTCCTCGGGCAGGGCGCCATGGTGTCCGAAGGACTTGATGCCGGCGATCCTGATGATGTCCACGCCCCGATGAATGACCGCCCGGGACGACCCTGCAAGCGCCTTCCCGCGGGGCGCCCGCAATTGTTAGAAGTCCCCACTTGACCACCCTTCCAGCGGTCGCTGACAGTCCGCGGAACACTATGCCTAAGAGGACCGATATCCGCTCAATCCTCATCATCGGCTCGGGACCGATCATCATCGGCCAAGCCTGCGAGTTCGATTATTCCGGCACCCAGGCCTGCAAGGCGCTGCGCGAAGAAGGCTACCGCGTCATCCTGGTGAACTCGAACCCGGCCACGATCATGACGGACCCCGAGACCGCGGACGTCACCTACGTGGAACCCCTCACGGTCGAATCCGTGGAACGCATCATCGCCAAGGAGAAGCCCGATGCGCTGCTCCCGACGCTCGGCGGCCAGACCGCCCTCAACCTTTCGCTCAAGCTCGCCCGCACCGGCGTCCTCGCCAAATACGGCGTCGAACTGATCGGCGCGAAGGAAGATGCGATCGAACGCGGCGAAGACCGCGAGATCTTCAAGAAGCTGATGCTCGACATCGGCCTCGACGTCCCCCGCTCCCGCGTCGTGAAGTCTCTCGACGCCGCGCGTGAGACCATCGCCCTGATCGGCGGCGAATTCCCCGTCATCATCCGCCCGTCCTACACGCTCGGCGGCACCGGCGGCGGCATCGCCTACAATCGCGAAGAGTTCGAGCGCATGGCCCAGGCCGGCCTCGACGCCTCGCCCGTCCACGAGGTCCTCATCGAGGAGTGCCTCCTGGGTTGGAAGGAATACGAGATGGAAGTGATGCGTGACCATAAGGACCAGTGCGTCATCATCTGCTCCATCGAGAACTTCGACCCGATGGGCGTCCACACCGGCGACTCCATCACCGTCGCCCCCGCGCTCACGCTGACCGACAAGGAATACCAGCTGATGCGCGACGCCTCGTTCGCCGTCATCCGCGCCGTCGGCGTCGAGACCGGTGGTTCCAACATCCAGTTCTCGGTCAACCCGACCAACGGTCGCATGATCGTGATCGAGATGAACCCGCGCGTGTCGCGTTCGTCCGCCCTCGCCTCCAAGGCCACCGGCTTCCCGATCGCCAAGATCGCCGCCAAGCTCGCCGTCGGCTATTCGCTCGACGAGCTGCAGAATGACATCACGAAGTCCACGCCGGCCTGCTTCGAGCCGACCATCGACTACGTCGTCACGAAGATCCCGCGCTTCACGTTCGAGAAGTTCGTCGGCGCCGACACGACCCTCACCTCCGCGATGAAGTCCGTCGGCGAGGCGATGGCCATCGGCCGCACGTTCAAGGAATCCTTCCAGAAGGCGCTCCGCTCCCTCGAGATCGGCGCCTGGGGCTTCGGCTGCGGCGGCAAGTTCGGCGACGCCGCCTTCACCGACCTCACCGAGATCCGCGCGCGCCTCGCCCGCCCGAATCCGGAACGTCCGTTCTTCGTCCGCTACGCGATGCTCGCCGGCCTGACCGAGAAGGAGATCTTCGACCTTTCCAAGATCGATCCGTGGTTCCTGCGCCAGCTGCGCGGCATCGTCGATATCGAGCTCGCGCTCAAGGCCGCCGGCAAGTCCGTCTCCACCGACCTGCTACGTCAGGCCAAGGAAGCCGGCTTCGCCGACCGTCAGATCGCCCACGCGACCGGCCTCGCGCCGGCTTCGGTCTACTCCCAGCGCAACGCCGCCGGCATCAAGACGGTCTTCCGCCTCGTCGACACCTGCGCCGCGGAATTCGAATCCTTCACGCCTTACTTCTACTCCACCTACGGCGACGAGTCCGAGGTCCGTCCTTCCGCCAAGAAGAAGGTGATGATCCTCGGCGGAGGCCCGAACCGCATCGGCCAGGGCATCGAGTTCGACTACTGCTGCGTCCACGCCTCCTACGCGCTCCGCGCCGCGGGCTATGAGACGGTGATGGTGAACTCCAATCCCGAGACGGTCTCGACCGACTACGACACTTCCGACCGCCTCTACTTCGAGCCGCTCACGCTTGAGGACATCCTGGAGATCTACCGCACCGAGCAGTGCGTCGGCGCGATCGTCCAGTTCGGCGGCCAGACCCCGCTCAACCTCGCGGCGGACCTCGAAGCCCACGGTGTGACCGTCGTCGGCACCTCCCCCGCGAGCATCGCGCTCGCCGAGGACCGTCAGCAGTTCAAGGACATCCTCATCGAGCTGGGCATCCGCCAGCCGGTCAACAAGACGGCCCTCTCGGCGGAAGAAGCCTACCAGGCCGCCGAAGAGATCGGCTTCCCGGTCCTCCTGCGTCCGTCCTTCGTGCTCGGCGGCCGCGGTATGTTCATCGTCTACGGCATGGACGAACTGAAGTCCGTCGTGCGCGAGGCCTTCGACGTCGCCCCGGGCAAGCCAGTGCTGCTCGACAAGTTCCTCGAAGACGCGATCGAACTCGACGTCGACGCGATCTCCGACGGCGAGACCACCGTCATCGGCGGCATGCTCGAACACATCGAGCACGCGGGCGTGCACTCCGGCGACGCCGGCATGGTACTGCCTCCGCACTCCCTCTCGCCCGCCCTCGTCGACGAAGTCCGTCGCATCACCCATTCCCTCGCCAAGCGCCTGAAGGTCGTCGGCCTGATGAACATCCAATTCGCGATCAAGGACGGCATCGTGTTCATGCTCGAGGTCAATCCGCGCGCCTCGCGTACGATCCCGTTCGTCTCGAAGGCCATCGGTGTGCCGCTCGCGAAGCTCGCTTCGCTCTGCATGCTCGGCGCCAAGCTCAAGGACCTCGGCTTCACCCGCGAGATCCGTCCGCCCTATTGGTCCGTCAAGGAATCCGTCTTCCCGTTCAGCCGCTTCCCCGGCGCCCCTGTCGCGCTCTCGCCCGAGATGCGTTCGACCGGCGAGGTCATGGGTTGCGATGACGATCTCGGCATGGCCTACGCCAAGGCGCAGATGGCCGCGCAGCCCGCGCTTCCGGTCGCCGGCAGCGCCTTCCTCTCCGTCAAGGACCGCGACAAGGACGGAGCCGTCGCCGTCGCCCGCGACCTGGCTTCCCTCGGCTTCAACATCTTCTCCACCAGCGGTACCGCCGCGGCCATCGAGGCCGCCGGCGTCAAGGTCACCAAGCTCGGCAAGATCTCGGAAGGCGCCCGCCCGAACGCGCTCGATCTCCTCAAGAACGGCCAGCTGCAGATGATCGTGAACACCGCCGCCGGCATGCTCCCGCGCAAGGACGAGAACGCCATGCGCGCCGAGGCGGTCCTCCGCGGCGTGTACATGGCCTCCACGATGAACGCCGCCCGCGCGGCCGTCCTCGGCATCCGCTCCCTGCGCGCCCACCCCCTCACCGTCTGCTCCCTGCAGGAGCATGCGAAGGTGCTTCCCCCGAAGGCCTGAATCGGGTAGGAATTCCTTTCCCATGAAATACCCCGTCCTCGCCGCGTTGGCCGTCGCCGTCGCTTCCCTCCATGCCGCCGACGCGCCGAAGCCCGCCGCCGCCGCCCCCACTCCTCCCCCCGCACCCAAAGTGAAAACCCTCACCCCTGAACAGGTCAAACAGGCCTGGACCATGCTCGGCTTCTCCATCGCCAGCCAGTCCCCCATGCCGCAAGTGAACTCGCAGCTCGAGCTCACCGACGAGGAGATCGAACTCTTCCTCGTCGGCGTGCGTCAGGCGATGCGCGGCGACAAGCCGAAGTTCAACCCGGCCGAACTCGGCGAAGGCGCCGACGCCATGTTCCAGGAACGCGTCAACGCCAAGGCCGGCAAGTGGGGCAAGCAGAACGACGAATTCCTCGCCAAGATCGACGCCGACAAGTCGGTGACGAAGACCGCCTCGGGTCTCCGCTACAAGATCCTCGCCCCGGGTTCCGACGTGAAGCCGACCAAGGAATCCACCGTGAAGTGCCGCTACGAAGGCAAGCTCGTCGACGGCAAGGTCTTCGACTCGACCAAGAGCCGTAATAACGAGCCGACCGAATTCCCGCTCAGCGGCGTCATCCCGGCCTGGACCGAAGGCGTCCAGCTCATCGGCGTCGGCGGCAAGATCGTCCTCTATTGCCCCTCCGCCATCGCCTACGGCGAGCAGGGCCAGGGCCCGATCCCCGGCAAGTCCGTCCTCGAGTTCGAGGTCGAGCTCGTCGAGATTTCCAAGGGCAAGTAAGCCCAGGTCTCCGGACCTGCCACCGCGGCGCGCCGAAAGGCGCGCCGCTTTGCTTTACGGAGGGAACAAACTCTGCCTAGATGGGTACTTACCCCTAACTTGATGCGGCTTGCGCTCTCCATGGTCTTCCTGTCTTCGGCGACTTTGCTCGCCGTCGGGCCGGCCGTGCCCGCTTCCGCGCCTAGCCTGACTTTGCAGCAAGCGGTCGACCGTACCCTCGAGCACAACCTCGGTCTGGCCGTCACCCGCCTCGAGGCCTGGCGTGCCCTCGACGCGGTCGACGTCTCGCTCTCCGTCTTCGACCCGACCTTGGCCTGGACCAACCGTCTCAACGGCAGCCGGACGCCGACCGATATCCTGAACGACGACCCCGCGTTCCGGGCCCACAGTTCGGACCTCAGTCTCAGCCAACGTTACACCTGGGGCGGCACGCTCTCGCTCGGGACCAGCCTGACCCGTACCTGGGCCGACTCGGGCGCCGCCGGCCTGGCCTCGACGTTCAATCCCGCCACCAACATCGCCTACACGCAGCCGTTGCTCGCCGGTGGTTGGCAGGCGGTGAACCTCACCGCGCTCATCTCCGCGCGCCAGTCCGCGCTCCGCAGCCGCCTCTCCTTGCGCGCGACCGCGCTCGACCTCATCCGCGACGCGGAGGTCGGCTATTGGACGCTCGCCTCCGCCCGCGCGCTCGTCGCCTTCCGCGAGACGAGCCTGAAGTCTGCCACATCGTTGCTCGAACAGATCCAGTCCCGCCGTTCCCTCGGCGACGCGACCATCCTCGACGAGCTGCAGGCCGAGGCGGACGTCGCCGCCCAGCGCGTCGGCGTGCTGAACGCCCGTCAGGCGCTCGACAACGCGGAGATGGGCCTCCGTCGCCTCCTCGGTCAAGGCACGGCGGAAGACGTCGACCAGCCGCTCGCGGTGGATCCGTTGCCGACGACCGCCGTCCCCGCGGCCGCGTCCTTCGCGCCTTGGATCCGCGTGGTCGCCGACTTCGACTTCGCCACGGAGATCCAGCGCGCGAACATCGTCCAGGCCGACGCGCTCGTGGCGCAGGCCGAGCAGAACGACCAGCCCAGCCTGAATCTTTCCGTCGGCTCCGGTCGTTACGGGGAAGGTGGCATGGGCGCCGGTCTCTCGGGCGGCCTTGACAACTATCGTCGCCAGGCCGGCTGGACGAACTTCGCGGAGCTCCGGTTCTCCTTCCCACTCGGCTTCCGCGAGGCCGAGGCGAATCTCCGCGCGGCTTCCCGGTCCCGCCGTCAGGCCGAACTGCGTCTCGCCGACGTCCGCCAGTCTCTCGTCTTCTCCGCCCGCGCCACGTGGCGCGAACTCGAGGCCGCCCGGGCGCGCGTCGAGGCCGCCACCTCGGCGCTCGAACTCCAGCGGCAGTCCTACGAAGGCGAGCGCGCCCGCTTCGCCGCCGGCCAGTCGGATCTTCCCCGCGTGCTCCAGGCGCAGGCTTCGCTCGACGCGGCCCAGCTCGCCTGGGTCCAGTCTCACCTCGATGCGCGCGCGGCCTCCGCGAAGGTCGCCCGCCTCGACGGCTCCATCCTGACGCGCCATGGTTTCACCATGGACGCCGTCGAGCAGAAGGTCGGCGCCGGCCTCGGCCCGGCGGATCCGCTGCCCCCTCTGACCACCACCCCATGAAGTTCCTCAAGCCTCTCCTCCTCGCCGTGGTCGTCGGCGGCCTCGCGTTCGCCTTCTGGCCCGCCAAGAAGCCGGTCCGCTCCGGTGCGTCGTCCTCCGAGTCCCGCGCCGAGAAGCGCGACATCCGCGAGACGGTGGAAGCCGCGGGCTTCGTCCGCGCGGTCATCTTCAGCTCCATCCGCGCCCAGGTCAGCGGTCCCATCCTCAAGCTCCATGTTCAGACTGGCGACATGGTGAAGAAGGACCAGATCCTGGTCGAACTCGACCCGGTGCTCGCCAATGCCGACGAGGAGCAGGCTCGCCGATCCGTCCAGCTGCAGACCTTCACGTTGGAGCGGCTCGAGCGCGATCTCCGTCGCGTCGAGGTGCTCGTGAAGAAGAATTTCGTCTCGGAGCGCGAAGTGCTCGATCACCGCACCGCTTTCGAAGTCGCGAAGCTCCAGCGCGACATCGCCCAGGCCAAACTGGATACCGCCGTCGAGATGGTGCGCCGCACGATCATCCGCTCCCCGCACGACGGTCAGGTCTCTGATTGCAACGTCCTCGAGGGGCAGATCGTCATCGGCGCCCAGTCCATCAACAACGGTACGCCCCTGATGACCGTCTCGGACACCTCCGTCCTCCGGGTCGACGTCAACCTCAACGAGTTCGCGGCCACCCGTGTCGAGGTGGGCAAGGACGCCGCCGTGACCTTCGATTCGATCCCGGGCCTGCGCAAGCCTGGCAAGATCACCTTCATGACCCCGTTCGGCACCGCCGACCTCAAGGTCCCTGACCTGCGTGTCTTCCCGACGCAGGTCTCGTTCACCGCGGGCGACGGCGTCCGCCCGGGCATCAGCGGCAACGTCACCGTCACGGTGGACAGCGTGAAGGGTTGCATCGCCGTCCCCGTCTCGGCCGTATTTATCGACGGCGCCGACCGCCTCGTCTACGTCCGCGCGGCTGACGGCGAGTGGGAGCCCCGCAAGGTCACGCTCGGCCTGAGCGATGCCAGCTGGACCCAGGTCAAGGACGGCGTCGCGCTCGGCGAAGTGGTCAGCCTGATCCGCCCCGCCCTGACGCGCTGAGATGCCTCCGCTCATCGCCATCCGCGGACTCCGCAAGACCTACCGCATGGGCGACGAGAACGTCCATGCGCTCGACGGCGTGGACCTGGATTTCCAGAAGGGTGAGTTCGTGGCCATCCTCGGCCCTTCCGGCTCCGGCAAGTCGACGCTCATGCACATCCTCGGCTTCATGGATACGCCGAGCGAGGGCAGCATCGTCTTCGACGGCGAGGAGGTCGCGCGCCTCGATCCTGATCGCCGCGCGTGGTATCGCTCCCATCGCGTCGGGTTCGTCTTCCAGGCCTTCAATCTGCTGCCGCGCCTCACCGTCGTGGAGAACGTCGCCTTGCCGCTCCTTTACCGCGACAACTCGGACCCGGAGGCGAACCTCGCGGCCGCGCGCGCCGCGCTCGAACGCGTCGGGATGTCGCACCGCCTCGATCACCGTCCCGGCCAGCTTTCCGGCGGCGAACGCCAGCGCGTGGCCGTGGCCCGCGCGATCGTCGGCACGCCGTCCATCATCTTCGCCGACGAACCGACCGGTAATCTCGACGTCAAGAACGTCGACCGCGTGCTCGATCTGCTTGGCTCCCTGATCAAGGAGGGCATCACCGTCGTGCTCGTCACGCACGACCTTTCCGTCGCCGAGAAGGCCCACCGCGTCATCTCGATGCGCGCCGGCCTCGTCCAGGAGGACCGCGTCCGATGAGGCTCTTCGACCGCGTCCGTCCGGCCGTCATCAACGGCCTCCGCGAGCTCCAGGCCAACAAGGTCCGTTCCTTGCTCTCGATGTCAGGCATCATCCTCGGCGTCGCCTCGCTGGTCGCGATGGTCACCGTCGTCCAGGGGATGGTCGGCAACTTCCGCCAGTTCGTCGACGCCATGGGCGGCATCGAGAAGATCACCGTCCTCCGCGAGCAGCTGCCGAAGGAGCAGGAGCATCTCGCCGAACTCTCCGAGGGGCTCACCATGCGTGACGTCGATCGTATCCGCCGCACCGTGCCGCTCGTGCGCAATATCTCGCCCGAAGCCCGCGTCGGCTATGAGAAGATCGTCTACGAGGACCGCGAGACCAACACTTACGTGACCGGCGTGACCGCCGACTATCTGCCGGTGGCCAAGCGCTGGGTCGAGCCGGAGCAGGGACGCTTCGTGAGCGACCTCGACGTGCACAACATGACCGACGTCATCGTGCTCGGCTCGGCCGTCGTCCCCGAACTCTTCGCGCCGAACGTCGATCCGGTGGGCCAGGTCGTCAAGGTCCGCGGCCGTCGTTTCACCGTCATTGGCGTGCTCAATAACATCGAGGGTACGGGCATGCAGATCCGGTCCGCGAATTCCCGCAGCTCCGGCGGCGCCTGGCGCTATCGGAACAGCGGGGCCTTCATCCCGGTCAGCACCGCGCTCACGAAGTATAACGGCAACGACCGGCTCAGCGGCCTCGGCCTCCGCATCGCTGACCCCGAGCAGCTGCGCGACGCGGTCGAGCAAGCCGAGCGCACCATGCTCGCCGCGCACAAGGGCCTGCGGGACTTCTCCATCTCGACCAACGAGCAGACACTTGAGGATTTCCGTAAGACCGAGGCGGCCTTCAAGCTTTCGCTCGGTGGCGTGGCCGGCATCTCGCTCTTCGTCGGCGGCATCGGGATCATGAACGTCATGCTGGCCTCCATCAACGAACGCATCCGCGAGATCGGCGTCCGGAAGGCGGTCGGCGCCCGCGGTTCGGACCTCTTCCTGCAGTTCCTCGCCGAGGCCGCGGTGGTCTCGGTCGTCGGCGGCCTCATCGGCCTGCTGGTCTCGGTGGGCATCGTGTCGCTGATGAACTTCATCCTCATGCAGGCTCTGCCGACCGGCGCGGTCGCGACGCTCGACTGGGTGATCATGGGCGAAGGCTTGGCCTTCTCGGTGGTCATCGGCCTCATCGCCGGCGTCTATCCCGCCCTGCGCGCCGCCAAGCTCGACCCGATCGAGGCCCTCCGCCACGAATGATTTCCCTATGAAAACCCTGCTGCTTACGCCCCTGCTCCTGTCGTTTGTCGGTTGCACCGCCGCGCCCCTCGCCCCCATCGCGGTCTGGGAAGGCGCCCCGCCGGCCGAGACCCTCACGCTCAAGCCGGGCCAGGATCCGCGCGGCACGATCAACAAGCAGACGCACCGCGGCGACGTCTTCATCCCGGAGTTCGTCGTCTACCCGGCGGCGAAGCCCGGCGCGCCCCTCGTCATCGTCTGCCCCGGCGGCGGCTATGGTATCCTGGCCGAGACGCATGAAGGCAGCGAGGTCGCCAAGCGGCTCAACGCTTTCGGCAGCGCCGCGGTGGTCCTGAAGTATCGCGTCCCGCGTCGCGATCCGAACAAGCCTTGGGTCGTGCCCGTGCTCGATGCCCGCGAGACTTTGCGGATCGTGCGCGCCCGGGCCGCCGAGTGGAACGCCGACCCGAAGAAGATCGGCATCCTGGGTTTCTCCGCCGGCGGCAATCTCGCCGCGCGCGTCGCCTACGCCCCGGACGCGCCGGACGCGCCGCGCCCCGATTTCGCGGTGATGGTCTACCCGGCGTATCTCTTCGAGAAGGATAAGCCGGATAGCGTCCTCCGCGAAGGCCCGGACGGCGTCGTCCCGCCCAAGGGCGTGAAGCCCGTGCCGGCGTTCTTCGCCCACAGCGCCGACGACCCCTATCCGGCCGAAGGCTCGATGGCGTTCGCCAAGCTCCTTAAGTCGATGGGTGGCTCGGCCGAAGTCCACGTCTGGGCCAAGGGCGGCCACGGCTGGGGCGCTTCCGAACGCTGCCTCGCCGCCCGTCGCTGGACCGACCTGCTTGGCGAGTGGATGAAGGACCAGGGCTTGCTGCAGCCCTGAGGCCCGTCCCATGTAGGCACAAAAAAGCCGCCCGATCGGGCGGCTTTTGTTTGGACCGGCGCAGGCTGCTTAGAACTTGAAGCGCAGACCGGCGACGCCTTCGAAGCTGTTCACCTGGCGGTTCTCTTCACCGACGACGTTGGCGAAGTCGACGTTGTAGAGCTGGTGCAGGCGGGCGGTCAGGGTGAAGTCGACGTTCTCGTTGATCTCGAAGCGCAGGCCGGCGAACACATCGGAGGCGAGGGCGGACTTGTTGACGGTGTTCTTCATCCAGCCGTAGCCGATACCGGCGCCGATGAAGGGCTTGATGCCGCCGGCGGAGTTGAGCTCGTAGGTGTACTCGACGATGGCGGTACGGGCGGCGGCGTCGACGGGATCCGGGGTGACGATGTCGCGGGTGCTGATGTTGAGGCCGAGGTGGGAGTTCTCGGTGAGGTAGGTGCCGATGCCGATACCGACGACCGACGTGTTGTCGGCATCCGCGCCGCCGGAGAGGGGGGCGTTCGGCTTACCGTAGCCGAGCTGGAGGTCGAGGGTGAGGGCCTGGGAGGCGGCGGCCATCAGGGGAAGGACCGCGAGGTAACGTAGGGATTTCATGGGGGAGTCTGGTTTATGTCAGGGTTGGTGGACTGTAAAGAGGGAAGCCTTACTTGGCTTCCACGATCTCGACGCTGGTGATTTCCACGCGTTCGGTGGGGGTGGAGCCTTCCATGCCCACGCAGCGGATGGCGGCGATCTTGTTCAGGGTCTCTTCACCGGCGACGAGCTTACCGAAGGCGGTATACTTATTGTTAAGGAAGGAGGCGTCGCCATGGCAGACGAAGAACTGGCTGCCGGCGCTGTCCGGGTCGGCCGAGCGGGCCATGGAAAGGACGCCCTTCACGTGGGGGCGGTTGTTGAACTCGGCCTTGATCTGGTAGCCAGGGCTGCCGGTACCGGGAGCGCCGCGGGCGCCGATCTTGGAATTCGGGCAACCGCCTTGGATCATGAAGCCCTTGATGACGCGGTGGAAGGCGGTGCCGTCGTAGAACTTCTCGCGGGAGAGCTTCAGGAAATTGTCCACGGTGCGCGGCGCGACGTCGGGCCAGAACTCGACGGTCATGTCGCCGAAGTTGGTATGGATGATGGCGCGGGGGGTGGCGCCGGGGGCGGAGGATTCTTTCATGGATTCTTTGTTGTTGGAGCAGGAGGAAAGGGCGAAGCCGGCCACGACGGCCAGGGCGGAGAGCAGGCAGAGGCGTAGGGTTTTCATGGGTTTGAGGCAATCCCACGGACCCCTGCCCGCAACCCCAAACCTCCGCTTGCCAGCCCGCCCACGGGGGGGCAGGGTCGTCCCGTATGCGCGTGACCGTCAACGATGAGCCCAAGGAGACCGCCGCCCGGACGCTGGCCGAGCTCCTCGCCGAACTCGGCGTGGCCGCCGAGCCGGCCGTGGCCGCCGCCGTCGACGAACAGGTCGTCCCCCGCTCCCGCTGGTCCGCCCAGGCCCTGGCCGAAGGCGCCCGCATCCTCGTCATCCGCGCCGCCCAAGGCGGCTGACCCGACCCCTCATGTTCAAGTTCATCAAAGGTCTCTTCGTCAACGAGCCGGAAGCCCCGGCCCCGGAGAACCTCGTCCTGTTCACTCCCAATGACGGCAGCTGGGATCCGAAGATGGTCCGCCGTCTGTTCGACGCCGGTCTCGGCCGCCTGCACGTCCAGGTCCGCAAGGATTGGGAACGCCGGCACTATGAGCAGTTCCTCCGCTCGGTCCCCGAGGCCTTCTGGCCGCGCATCGTGCTCGGCGAAGAGCCGGAGCTCGTCGAAGCCAACAAGCTCGGCGGTTTCCAGATGCACCCGGGTGAACGCATCCCGCGCCGCTGGCCCAAGCACGCCGCGGTGAGCGTGAAGTGCCATGATTACGACGAACTCCGCACGACCGACAAGGCCTGCGGCTACGTCTTCCTGACCCCGATCTTCGAATCCGTCTCCAAGAAGGATCACCGCCCGCGCCGCACGCTCCGCGAATACGAAGTCATCCTGCAGCGCTGGAAGGCCGAAGGCGGCGCCCCCGTCCACGCGCTCGGCGGCATCACGCCGAAGAACGCGGCGAAGGCCCGCGAGATGGGCTTCGACGGCATCGCGTTCATCGGCTCGGTCTGGAAGCAGCCCGACCCGGTCCGCGCCTTCCTCGACCTCGAGCGCGCTTGGTATGGCAAGGAAGCCCGCAAGCTGAAGCGCGCTTACTAAGGCCGTGTTCCCTCGCCTGCAGTTCCTGACGCTCGACGCCGCCCCGCGCGCGCATCGCGAACAGGCCCGCGCCGCGCTCGAAGGCGGCGTCCGTTGGATCCAGCTGCGCGCGAAGCATCTGCCGGCCGA
>Ga0209358_10000074_pt1 | contig 87747 bp, 67 predicted proteins | sample LauGreFa1BDMLBSN_2_FD_187574 | JGI IMG/M metagenome (GOLD analysis project Ga0209358, IMG submission 187574) | Freshwater lake microbial communities from Lake Michigan, USA - Fa13.BD.MLB.SN (SPAdes) (version 2) | ecosystem: Environmental > Aquatic > Freshwater > Lake | place: Lake Michigan, USA... | reverse complement strand
AGACCTGTGCTGCCTGTAGGACCTGCAACACCGGTCGCACCAGTTGATCCTGAACCTGTCGCACCAGTACTGCCAATTGGACCTGTGGCACCCACGCCGTTAGTACCAGCCGGTCCTTGTGGGCCTGTCGCACCAGTTGCGCCAGTAGCTCCGCCACCGCCACCGCAATTGCCTACTGGTATGCCACCTGGTGTTACACCATCGCTTACATAAAAGCAATTAGTTTCAGGATTATACCATAATCTTTGTTCTTGGCCAACATAGGTGTTGGCATCTGCGTAGTTATCTCTGCTAGTGAATAATTTTTGTATCGCTACGGGATCGTTTGGGATATTAGCAGACATTTACTAAATCCCCTTATACGTCAAGTGGTTCGTCGTCACCTGCAGCATCTAATACTACTGGACTTATACCTGCGTTTTTTGTTATTACTTTGATTTGAATTGTAGCTTCATCTTGACCGCTAGTATCAGCCTGACCATTTCTAGTCTTGTCTATTGATGTACCGTCAAATACGTTATCTATATCTGTGGCTCTTTTTAGAAGTTCTATTTTCTGTTGCAACGGAGGAACCATTGTACTTAACGGTGCTTCTTTACTATGCTCTTTAGCCTCTAAATCTTCTGGTGTTTTAGGAACCTCTACTGGTACGAAACGTTTTTCAGCCGGGTAAACATTTACTACAGGTGTTTGTTCTCCCTTTTCAATATTTTGCACTAAATCTCTTAGTGCCCCTAAAATTTCGCTTGATTTCATAAAAGAATCCTAACAGTAATTCGTCTAAAGTATTTATGCGTACTTACATATAAAAATAGGGACCTAAGTCCCTATTTTTAATAATCTTGCTACAATTTTTTCTTACTTTATGTCTAACGGACGTGTTTTTGTAGCAATACAGCAAAAATACTTTTCCTTAAATTCTTTCAATGATCCATCTTCGTTTGTAACATTAGGGATACCAATGCCAAATTCTAATGCTTGGAACATTGTAACTTCAAAACCCGTTCTTAATAATAATGCTACTAATTGGTCTTGTCCCAATATGCTATAGTGGTTAGGGTTATATTCGTGCTTTCTATCGCAACTCGGAGCAGGAACTTCAATATAAATCATGCTTCCCTGCTTTAAAATACGATTATACTCCATCAAACTAAAGATAGGATATGGGCTATGCTCTAATGCATGACGCAAAAAGATGAAATCCACTGATTCATCATAATAACCATCTCTTTGAGGGATAAATGATAAGTCATATTTTTTAATAGTATGACCCTTTTCTTCACAGGTCTTGATGTCTCCTGGACTCAATGTGACCCCAGTTAAATCAGTGTATCCACGCTTTTTCATCTCATCTAAGAAGTAGCCTGGACCACATCCCATGTCAAGAATCTTAGCATCTTTGGGTAGATTTAATGGATCGATGTATTGCTCTACTACTTTAGCAGTCAAGCCTTCATGCATCTTGCTATCGCCTTCATCATAGATGTGGGCAGTATAAAGCCATTCGTTATATAGTTTTAGTTTAACTAAATCAAGTGTTAAATTAATATCAATAAGGTCTTTCATGTGAATTCCTGTGTATCGTTAGCAATACTTATACAGGAAAAAGACTATAATTATTTTTTATATCCCTTGAACGGTTTGATAGGACTTTGTTTATTTGTATTAGGTAATTCTTTACTTTCTAAATCACCTTTGTTGAGATCCACGAATGGAATTCCTGCGGCGTCATAGGCTAACTCAAGCATCTCTTGTTCAACATAAGTGTAAGGATGGGCGGTATTATGTTTTGCTGCCCAGCTTTCATGATCTATGTCAGGTTTCTTTTTTCCGTCTGTCTGTGCGACAGCCATCATTACTCTATGCAAATCATATGTGTTGTCAAAATTACTTCTACCGAACGTATGAATTCCAGTACTAGCATTACGAAACCTTTTACTTATAGGTCCTTTTTGTCTTTCAATTATAAATTCTTTGGCTCTCATCTTTTATAACCTTTGAATGGTTTGATAGGAGAACCTTTATTAGTGTCTTTCATTTCACGACTACCGGGCGGGCTAATTTCTTTTTTACCTTTGTGATGAGTCACGGATAATGCCTTGTCTATCCAGCTACCTAAATTTGGATCATAACTGCTTATGATAGGATGCTGACCCCATTCTGAACTTGCTCTAAATTCTGGTCTATCAGGATCCTGTACTTTATCCTCTTGCCCTTCATCTCCCTTCACTCTAGCAATAGCAACACCAAATCTATATAAATCATAGAAGTTACTATTAGAAAGTTCTGGAATCATAAAAGTATATGGCAATGATAATGCCGCGATATCTAAATTATCATGAACGTCAGCTAATTCTTGTTCTGTAAGAAATTCTCTGGCGCGCATATTAGCCTTCTGTAGTAATCATGACGTTGCCGGTTTCAGTAACTAAACCTGCACCACTTTCCGATACCATAGGCACACCTAATCCTAGATCGCCGGCATAAGTGACTTGATATGCTAAAAAGTGATTGATAGTTGTATCTTGTAGTGGACTTACTAATAATCTTACGTTTCCGTCTAGCACATCCATATCGTATTGTGTTAACCATGAACCCGTATTTGTGATACCGTATACAGTATATTTTACATCGCTTTGATCATTATATATAGATGCACCTATCAATGCATTTTGACTGTCATTATTATCTGAGCGATAACTGTGCAGTTGAATGAGTACTTGTGTAAATTCATCGACAGGGTATGTCCAGATAGGTTGATTAGGACTATCGTTTAATGTTACAGCACTTGCGATTTGAGTGCTGGTTTGTTGCATGAAAACAAAGTTGTTGTTTATCTTTTGAAACGCCGTACGTAACGGATCACCCTCGCCGTCGTTGGGTAATACACCTATGTTTACAAGTTGAATTGCCATGTTTAGGACTCCTACTAGTATTTAGCATAAATAATGTCATATGTGGATAATAAACTGGTTACCTGAGTTCGTAGTCCATCTGATATTCCTAGCAGGTATTGTTGGAACCATTGCTGGTTTCGTATTAGGTTTCATACCCTTCGTCAGCAAGTATAAACTTCCAATACAAATCATAAGTCTACTACTATTATCATTAGGCGTATACCTCGAGGGGGGTTTAGCTGAGAAGGCTAAATGGGAGTTACGTGTAAAAGAGATGGAAGCTAAGGTAGCTGAAGCGCAGGCCAAAGCTGCTGTAGTCAACACAGAAATCGTAGAAAAAATAGTCACAGAGAAAGAATACATCAAGGTCAAGGGTGCCAAAGTAGTTGAATATATAGATAGAGAAGTGAAAGTATTTGATACTAACTGTACTGTTCCTGAAGTTGCAATAAAAGCACATGATATGTCAGCAAGCAATGAAGCTCCGATAGAAGTCGCAACTAAAGATGTAGTAGCAACTAGAACGGAAGAGGAACCAAAGTGAAAAATATACTACTATTATGCGTAATGAGTTTATTTTTAGTCGGGTGTACTACCACTGTTCCTGTGACAGCAAAATTTCCAGAAGCCCCAGAAATACTTTTAGTTGAATGTGATCAGTTAGATAAAATCGGTAAAGATAAAGTTTACTTTAGTGACTTCCTAAAGACTGTTGTAGGTAACTATAACAAGTACCATATGTGCGCTGCTCAAAACGCTGCTTGGAAAGAATGGTATAACAAGCAAAAAGAAATATTTGAAAGCGTCAGTAAGTAAATAATTCATGATTATAAATTTGTGGAGCACTCCTAGAACCGGGAGCAATTGGTATTGCTCTTATCTTGCGCAAGAACAGGAAAAGCAAGGTAATAAAGTTTCAATTTTCCATCAATATCTAAATTACTTTTATTTTATAAATTATGCTAAACCTAATGCTAGTGATTGGGTTTATGAATATTCTGACAAATGTACATATCCTTCTTATAATTTTGATATATTACGTCAGTCGGTAGTTTATAAACACAAATCAGGCAAGAGAATAAACACACCTACACAAGAAGAAGAATATAGAATAAATTTACTTGATAAACATAATGATACTAAGAATCCTTTAATTTTACACAATCATATATTACCTATGTCTGATAGAGCTTATGATTATCTATTTCGTAAGGCTCACAAAAATATTTTCCTTTATAGGGAAAATTTAGTAAATCAATTAGCAAGTTATGCCTTAGCATATACTACGGGTTTTTGGAAGCCAACAAAAAATAATATAGTAATGCAGGATGTAAAAGCTGATCGTGTGGCTATCAAAAACTTGTTTGATAGAATTTTACACTGGCATACTTTAAATAAAGATGGTTGCCAAATAGTAAAGTATGAAGATATAAATTTTAATGTCGAAGGAAAGTTGCCGACAAAACAAAATGTGATAAGTGCATTTTCACAATTAGACATTGAAACACAAATTTATATTTTAGATTTAGAACGCGAATTTAAAGAAAAAATCAATCCTTAAAAAACTCTTTGACCTTTCCTATAATAAATTCGACCTCGCTATCAGATAACTCTGGATAGATAGGCAAACTCAATAATCCTCTAGTCAAGTTTATACTGACACTCAACATATCAGGTTTACTATATATGTGTTTAGCTATCGGTAATTCACTTAATGCTTTAGCATAATGGACCTTAGTTTCAATACCTGCGTCAGTTAGATATTGTTGTAGTTCGTTTCTACGTTCTGTATACACAACAAACTTTTGATCAGCATGTACTAGATGATCTCTACTCAAGCAACGAACATTTACATTACGCAATTCATCCAAATAGTAATGACGTATTTCTTTACGACGCCATTGCCATTTGTCGATATAGTTAGCACGTACTGACAAGTGTGCGCAATCAAGTTCGCTCATTCTGCTATTAGTACCTGGGCTTTCATGGTCAGGTTTGCCATTGCTACGAAAACTAAAAGCGTACTCATATAACTCACGCTCATTAGTTACTATAGCACCACCATTGCCGCTAGCAGGTAAGTTTTTAGTTGGATCGAAACTGATTGCCATACCAGCACCGACGTTATCAGCAACGAGCCAATGTTGTGCGCCGTCTACTACATCATTATAATTGTGTCCAGTGACAGCCTGTAATGTTGGGTTAGCACCATAAAGCCCTACGTTACATGAAAATTTAGTAAAGTTTTGTAATAGATTTGTGTTATCAGGTTGCATCAATCCATTTTTATCTGTATCAACTAACTCAATTACAAACCCTGCTTTAGCAAAGGCATTGAGCGTAGCAACATATGTAATGTTAGGTATTCTAACTATGGGCGGGTGATCGAAATTATCGTCAGATGTTTTGCGTACCCAACGTGCGATAATTTCTAATGCTTGCGTTCCACTGTGTACTGTTAATGCGTAGGCTGTGTTGGTTCGCATAGCAAGCCATGTTTCAAAAGCTAAGGTATAACTACCATTCATCAGTTCGCCACTGCGTAGCACTAAATCAGTGGCTTCTAATAATTCAGCTTTTAGATTTTTATACTGTCTTGCTAGACCAAAATGGGCTATTTTTGAGCCAGTCATAGTAGCGTTCGAATCCTTCTTCAACATCGACCTTTGGATCAAATCCGAAATCTTTTTTTGCTGCGTCGATGTTCAATGCACCGCGACTTGGAAAATCTTTGTCCTTATCACGAACTATTATTTCACCTTTACCTGCTATCTTCACAGCGAGGTTGGCAGCATCTAATAGTGTGCGACTGTGACTCTTGGTGATGTTATACGTTTTATTATCAGTATTTTCAGTTAGTGCGGCAGCTACGATTCCATTGGCTGCATCATCAACATAAGTAAAGTCTAATGTCTCACCTGCCCCATTGACTTTGAGAGTACCACCGCGCATTGCTGTAAGCATGAACTTGGCGATGACACGATCTTCAACATCAAGCGGTCCATATACAGCACTTGGACGAATGATAGTATGCGCTAATCCATAATTACGTGTATAATCTTTAACTAGCCACTCACCAGCAAGTTTCATGATTCCATACTGTCCTTGCGGGCGGCATACAGCATCTTCCTTTACATCATCTTTAAAATCGCCATAGACCATGCTTGAGCTAATGTAAAGAAACTTTTTGACTTTGTGTTCTTTTGATTCTTCAAGTAGGTTTAGTAAACCTTCGCTCATCACTTTAGACCCTGCAGGAGGGTTAGCGTTGACAACTTTCTGTCGTGGGAAACTTGCCATATGTATAACAATGTCAGGCTGAAAGCGACGAAATGTGTGACTCATCAAAAATCTGTCGCTGATGTCATGAGGAAAGTATTCTGTTGCACCTGTTACTTTTAATCGCTCATCCATGAGATAATCAATTTCATCTTGTGGAATAATACCGTAATTAGTTTTAGTATCAACTACGCAAACACGATGGCGCAAGTCTCTCAACTTGCGAACCACATTATGTCCTATAAGACCATATCCACCTGTTACTAATATATCACTCATATTTTAATTTCCAATAGGTTAAATCTTGTCCGTCTAGCCAGGCATGTATAGTGTACACATACCCATAACTAGCAGTATCTATATTACGCTTCCACATGGGCTGCTGTTTGCTTTTCTCCATGATCCATTTTCCTTCGTCTGATTGTTGCCACTTCCAAATTGGGTCCGCAACCATGATATCAGGATCTTCTACATCGCCCATTCGTATTTTATGTACGATAACTTCTTGCATATCACACCGCCATCTTAGCTTTTATACTATCATGGCTTTGATAGTCTAGCAACTTGATATCGTCCATAGTGAACTTATCGATATCTTTGATTTCTGGGTTCAACCACAATGTGGGTTCCGGATACATCTCCCGACGTAATTGTTCGTTCACTTGTTCAACATGATCACTATAGATATGGGTATCGCCCGTTGATATTATAAGTTCGCCAACCTTGAGATCACATACTTGCGCAATCATATGCGTGAGTAAAGCATAACTCGCTATGTTGAATGGTAAACCCAGAAATACATCTACACTACGCTGATACATATGGCAACTCAATTCTTTGTTTTTACTTACATAGAATTGACTCATCACATGACAAGGTGGCAATGCCATTTGGTCTAATTCACCCACGTTCCATGCTGATAAGATATGTCTACGTCCGTTAGGATTATTTTTCAATCCTTCTATCAATTCTTTTACTTGATCGATTTGTTTCCAGTCTGTGGCAGCACGATTGTAACCTGGTTCATATGTCTTACCAAAATCACACTTTAGATTGTGCTTGTTCCAACTACGCCACTGTACACCATATACACGACCTAGATCACCATTAAACTTTGCTTTGGGCTTCCAGTAACCTGCCATTGCGTTTGGCGTCCAGATAGTAACTTTGCCTGTACCACTACCATGAGTGATATCAGCAAGTCTACGTTCGTCGCTGCTGCCTTCAAGGAACCAAAGTAGTTCACCTACGCATGACTTCCATGCTAGTTTCTTTGTAGTGATAGCAGGAAAACTCTCTCGTAAATCAAAACGCAACTGACGGGCGAATACACTTATAGTACCTACCCCGGTTCTGTCATCACGGACTTCACCGTTGTTTAATATATCGATGAGTAAGTCGTGGTATGCTTTCATTTGAATTTACTAAGCAACCTGTCTGTTTCTGGTTGTACAGTCTCGGCAATACTTTCTATATTCAAAACGAATTCAACACTTAAAATCTGATCGTCATGTTCAGATAGTTTACGGCTAACAGCCTCTTCGATCTGTTCGGGGGCCAAACCTTGATCAAGGAACTTTTTTATATTAATTGTCTGTTGGCGCTTCCCTGTCATTTTTATCACTAACTTTTTGATAAATTCGACAGGGATTTTTTGCTTATCGACATCTTCAATAATATGTTCCCACTTCTTCATAAACTCTGGGGACATCTATATTACGCCGTTACTTTAGTCTTTGCCTTAGTTGTCTTTTTTGCCTTAGGTGTTTCAACCTTGACTGGATCAAGAGTTGCTGCTTCCTTTGACAAACGTGCTGCTTCAGCAAGCAAGCCCTTTGCTTCACGCTCCATACGTTCAGCCTGCTGACGTAGGTTGTTTGCTAGTGCTTGATCACCTAATGCATCGCCTGTTGATTGAACTGGAGCTTGTTTCTTGTCACCGCGCAAACGTCTTGCAACGTCTACTGGATCTTGTAATCCTCTGCTTGCGTCCATCTCAGCTAATTTTTTGACAGCCTCTTCACCTTGCTTCATCTCATCAAGGATCTTGTTGAGTTCATCAAGTTTGATTAGTACATTTGGCTGTGGTGTCATCACGACAAGTTCAGTGCGAATCTTCTTCAACATGCCTTCAGCATGTAACTTTTGAAGAATGATTTGTCCTTCTTTTGTATAAGTGCGGTTTAGAGCATCGGCAAGATTTTCACTATTTTGTCCGATATCACTTTCAATACACTTCATGAGTGGATCATGAATGTGTTGATTTAGCACTTCAGGATATGTGACTAAACACATATGTGGTTCACCAGGTACTTCGCGGAAAATCACAGCAACCTTACGATCACCATGTCTACCAATGTGTCTTAAAAACATAATTATGTTCTCCTTACTAGTGTTTTATTTACTTACAAATTGTTCGTGGTAATTATTTTAAGACCACGTTAGTTCAAATAAAATGGCTTCTTGCGGATCTTCAAAATACACAATATCATAAAAAAAGCCTTCATCAGTCAGATAAAATCTGCCGGTTAATCTTTCTTGAATCCATTTGATAGAATTTTCATTAACAGGGGTATTTGCTTTTATAAAATGTTTTGGGCAAAAATCTAGTTGTCTTTGCCCAAACCATGCCATTAAACTGATATCATTCATGCCATTAGGTTCCTAAGTACCATATATTTTTCATAGGCATCTACGACCATCTGGTCATCCGTCTTAGGTGATGGTGCTAATGGTATCCAAATCTCTTTTCGTGACAACTCAACATGAACGAATCCACCGGATCCATTATACAATCGTGGCTGATGTATCTTGCCATTACGGTATAGTTCACTTGCTATATCTATCACACTATCAATATCACAATCAGATAGATCATAGTTGCTACGTTGTCTAGCACCAACATTACCATACTCATAATAGGATTTTACAATACCTATCAATTGTTCTAAGTCAGGACAACTAGTTCTAGTGATGATGACCAAAACATCATCTACGCTCACTTCACCTAACGCAAGTGACTTCAAGCATCCACCCAAACTAGTACCAACAAGCATCATGTAATTACAACCCTATGTTGTTCTAAACGGTCGCTATAAATCTTACTGCCATTTTTACGTATGTGATCTACAATGAATTGCGGGCTATCTTCAAACATAGATTTTACATCATCCATATCTAATCCATCAGTAACAAATTGATAGATTTCATAATGACGCTGGCTGTTATATTTGGCGCGTAGTATCATACTTTGTAAAGGAATGCCCGGACGGTATTCTAACATCTTTTCGTCCTTAAGGATGTTCCATAGTTTACGCTTTTCATAGGCATCACGTTGAGCCATTTCAGCATCAACATCAAAGATACATTCCAAACCTTGATTGTCCCACATGGCAATGAAGTTTCTAATCACTAGTCACCTAAACTTAGTAGCAGGTTAATACCTAAAAAACCTATAACAAACCAGAATACAAATATTAAAACATGTTTAACATAATATATCATCGATGCTTTGTTAAATTCCATATCATTTCTGCCTTTTCTATTTGATCTGCTAGTGCTGTATTATCTTTACTTGCTTCTAATATATCGCGCCACTCTAACCAACGATCACGATCCTTTTTACCGGGATCTTCTATGATCATGGTTCTTTCTGTTTCGCCACTCTTTCTAGCATAGACAGTCTTACCACCGTCTGGCGATTCAAAGATTGTTATTTCCTCAATGCTTTTTATGATCGTCATAGAGAGCAAAAGTACCGAACGGTGGGTTCGGGTTAGGATCACCGTGAATGATCCATGTCGTATCACAGTAGTTCTCATCACCCCAACTACCGAAGGGGTAACCGTCAGTGAATACGATGAGTCGAGTAGGCACACGACCTTCTTTCTTCAAATAATCAAAGATACAAGTGAAGTCAGTACCACCGCCACCGTGCAATTGATAGCCCTCGATGGTGTCAAGATTCTCACTAGTGAAAGTTTGCGGGTTATACACTTCAGTATCAAAGCAATGTACATTGATGCGATAACCATCAAAAGCACTCATCATGCCTGCGATTTCAGTCAAGAATGCCTTGCCCTGAGTATCGCTAATAGAACCGGACAAGTCAATAAAGACATCAACATCGATCTCTTCGCCGGGCGTCATGCCGGGCATAACAGCATCCATATGCCAACCCCGACGACTGGGCTTGATCCAACTGAAGTCAGTCTTGATCGCACTCGTCAAGTTAGTCTGAATCAATTCACGCCAGGGCATGACAGGGTTTGTCATATCTTTGATAAGACGCTCAACACCTGCAGGCAACTCGCCAGCACCTGCACTTTGCGCTGCATTGATTACAGCCTGCTTGATTTCTTGCTTGAGAGCCTCACGCTCTTCAGGCGTCATCGGTGCAGGACGCTTGCCTTTACCCTTGTTTTCACCATCGCCACCTTCACTATCACTATCGCCTTCACCATCACCGTCCATATGCTCGTCGAGCAACTGTTCGACTAGTTGGTCCAGTGTGACAGGCTGAACATTCTTCATCAAGTCATCATAAATTTCTTCGCTAGACTTACCGTCATACTTTTGTTCGTACAATGCCGGAACACTAGTAATAAACTGACCCACTTTGTGACGCTTCAAGTCAGCATTCACCGCATAGTCATTTGCGATATTGAAAATCTGTGGGTCACGCTCACCGCGACGACCCATATGATCATAGACAACGTGCAACACTTCATGCGCAACCAAGAATTCGACTTCTCTAGGCTTGAGCAAAGTGATAAACTTTGAATTGTAATAAAACTTACGACCGTCAGTCGCGGCAGTACCGCACCAATCGTCAGCATTGATTAGTTGAAGTCTAGTAGCGAGATTACCGAAAAACGAATGACGCAACAGTAGACCGATACGTGCCGTCACAAGACGTTCACGCGCCTGAGCATCAATTTTCGGGTCAGTAGGACCGATAAGATTGTCAAACTTTTTATTGCGTTTAGACTTTTTCTTGCCCTTAGTACCGGGAATAACGTCACTCATGCTGATACTCCTATCATTCATATGTATATATTATACTAAAATACAGGACCAAAGTCAACAACTATTTTCCAGCAAAATTATAGCTTTTTATACACCGGAATGGGATGCATTTTATGCATATTTCTAGCGCGTATTTTTCGATACTTAGCTAGATTTTTCTTATGTACTTTATCGGTCACTTCAAGGCCCAAAGTATCCTGCTCCATAGCAACTTCCAAATCGGCGTAACTCATACCAAGTTGGTCCTCGTCATTGCGACCATCATCCCACAAACCATCTGTAGGGGGTGCGTTGATGATATCTTCAATAATGCCCAACTCACGACCCATTTCCCAAACTTCTGTCTTGGTTAGGTCAGCAATAGGACTGATATCCACACCACCATCACCATACTTGGTGAAAAAACCTACACCAAAATCTTCTACCTTGTTACCAGTACCCACAACAATACCATTATTGCTTTGTGCGATCTGGTACAATGTCATCATGCGTAGTCGGCTACGACTATTAGCGAAAGCTAAATCACTAGCATGTCCTGCTAACTTCAATTGCTTTTCAAATACCGCGAAGGTCTTAGTCAGGTCAATGTTGATATGAAGAATAGGTCCAGGGCTTGTAGCTCCAAACTTTCTATTGAAGGTTCTCTCAAACAACCATTCACAATGACGCAAACTAAGTTCATGCGTCTTTTTATTTTGCCTGATAGGCATAGTCACAACACGGGTCATCAATCCTGTATTGGCACACAATGTGCTAACCACTGCACTATCGATACCGCCACTAACGCCAACGACCAAACTTTCAAGTTTGTTTTTCTTAGCGTAGTTTTTTATCCATTTTGAAATTTCTTTATGAAGCATAAAAGGTACCTACCCGGTAGACGCTAAGGACTCTCACGTTACTTAGCAATCTACCGGATAGGATTTTTATATTAGTTACCAGCCTCGACGATGTACTTACCGTACTTTTTGTGGAACTCGTCAAAGTTTTTCAACTGACTGGGTTCGATGGGCAACTTGAAAGTCTTGAGCGCGACCTTGGCACCCATCACTACAAGTTCAGTCTCAAAGTTTGCCATCATATAGTTGAAGAAATTATCAGCCATAGTATGGAACTTCTTCATATCGACCTTGTTCTCAATTGCATCGCGCAATTCGTAACACATTGAGGTAGTCAAGGAATACATAGCCGAAATTTCTTTGACGTTGAGGTCCTTGACCTTACCTGACAAAATATCAGATGGGTTCGGCATCTTGCTAGAAACCTTGCGGTGAGCCATAAACTTGACGGCAAGACCTTCGCCGACAGCACCAGCGACAAGATTGAACAACGTATCGTTGTCTGTATCTGCCTCATCGTCAAGCAATTGCGAAACGAATGTCCAACTACGCGGGGTAGCGAATGCGCGACTAGACGATTTGTTGTCAAAGTCATACAAGTCATTTTTAGCAAACGACAAGTAACCAACAACATCAGTATGAATGCCTGCATTTACCGCCCAGTTTTGCCATGACGCAAAATCGGCGCGCATTTCAAGATGCAAGAAACGATTAGCAAGCGGCATAGGCATGCGATACGTGACGCCTTTATCAGATTCACGATTACCTGCTGCAACGATTACAACATTGTCAGGCAATACATACTTGCCTACGCGACGATTGAGAACCAACTGATAGCCAGCAGCCTGAACAGCGGGCGGTGCAGAATTCATCTCGTCAAGAAAGAGAACAATGACGGGATACTTGCTAGCAAGTTCACTGTCCGGAAGATCGACCGGGGGAGCCCAGTCCATGCGACCGTTGTCCTTGTTGTAGTAGGGGATACCACGCAAGTCAGTAGGCTCCATCTGCGCCATGCGCAAGTCAATCATCAAGCCGCCGAGTTCGTTAGTGATTTCACTCACGACCTCACTCTTACCGATACCGGGAGGACCCCAGAGAAATACCGGACGCTTAGCCTTGAATGCTTTGAGAATCGCCTTACGTGCTTGCGCACTAGTAACAGTAAAATTATCAGAAATAGCCATGTGAGAGTCTCCTATAAATTAGTGTTTAGATATCATAGTTGATATCCAAACTATTGTCAAGCCTTGAATCGTTCATAACCACGAATCGGGCTATAACGATTTGCCGAATTCTTTTCGACAACCGTAAAGCCGATATTCTTATCACGCAAAGTAGTAAGTAGCGTACCGAGGTCCAAATCTTCCTCTAGATAGACCGTACCACCCTTCTGATAAGAATATTCGGTGATAGTGTTAGTGATGCCCAACTGATCAAGCACCTTACGCTTCACAGCACCCCAGGCGTGACCAGGATCAGAGTACACTTTGATTTTGATAGTCATTGCATCGACTCCTATTAGGCAGCAGCCAAAATTTGATTTTGCTGACGGGTTTTGATTTGGTCCTGAATATACTTGTCAAGACCCTGTCGGGTCTGATCGTATCCCAGGGCCTTGAGCAACTTGCGAATATGGGGCAACATATAGCCTTTGCTTTCAAGAATCGTCAGGGGAGCCTCGCCTGCATTCAAGCGGCTGAAGTATTCCTCGACCGTGAAATTCTTGACTAGAAACGTGATAAACGTTCCCTTGCTGTTGCGGAATCGGTTATATTTAAATCGGGCGACAAACTTACCTTCGTAAGTCACATATTCCGAACCGTCAAACTTATCCTTCAAGAACCGACTCATAATCAATCTCCTAAACTCGACTATAGATATATTCTATGCCCAAATCGTGTCAAAGTCAAGTAGTAGAAAAGGGGCGGAATTTCAATTTCGTTTAAGACAAGCAGATGCCGTCAGTTGGGCGTTCTGCATGTCCCCCTTTTCAAACTACAGATATAGTATGCGCCCATACGACCCTAAAGTCAAGCCTTTTTTGTGGCATCGTAAGTTATTGATTCTATTAGGGTTTTTACTGGGTAAGACGCAGGATTAGCATCATTTTTTCGACATAATCGATGGCCTGGGCTAATTCTTCCCTGGGCTTGTTGGCTAGATAGGGCTTATGTAATTGTCTAGCGCGTACTTCGGCGTTACCCAGCACACCTACAAGTTTTTCGGCATTCTTGATAAGTTTACGCAAATCTTTATTGTAGTGAAGGCTTCTGGCCTGCACTATCAAATCGTCAATAATCTTGCTAGCCTCGAGGGCAGTCGTAAATCTTATCTCACTCAAGTCCCATGTCCTTGCGGATTTTGGTTGCGCTGATTGAATGTATTGCATCGTCAAAGACCTCTTGCTCAATCTTGTAACCTACATCACGCCCATATGTGATGTTGACGATATTTGGAACAACAACAATCTCATACTGACCTTGATACTTCGGATCTAAGTCTCTACGAATATACTCTTTTACCTGTTCGATAGCAAACGGGTTTGACCCATTCCAACCCTGACAGTCACGGATCATTATACATACTTGACCCGTCTTGGCCAATGCACGTTCAAACAATGCACGATGACCTTGATGCCAAGGTTGCCAGCGTCCTAGCATCTGTACAGTTTCTTTTTGATAATCGAATACAGGTCTACGTTTATTTTTCAATATATGTTCGGCAACATAAGGCGCCCATATTTCAGCATTCTGTTCTGTGATACGAAAGTCATAGACTGTAGGTGGCACGAATAACTTATTGGTATCTTCATAACGACCTTTTTCTATTGTATCTATCCAAACTGTCCAGTCAGCTTTGTAGTTATTGCGCATCTCTACTAGTGGAGCGACGAAATCACAAATGACATAATCACTCTCAGACATCTCAGCCAAATCATGCATTCTATGTGATTGACGAATACGGCCTTCATGACTGAAGTCCCAGTCATTGAATTGCTTGCGTATGTCATCAGCGTTGAACCAATCTACAGTTACGCCTATAATACTCTCTAATTCTTTTTTTAATTTCTCTGCAAAATATGTTTTGCCGCTACCTGGTAATCCCATTACTAAAATTTTAGTCGTCATATTTTTCCATTTGTTTTTGCGTCTGCTGGAATGCCTGCTCTGCTAGTCTTGAATCCAAATGCCTTAGCATTTTTCTTTATGCTATCAGGCTTCACATCTATAGTTAGTGCAGTGCTAAAGCGCGGATCATTTTTCTCTTTTTCGCTAGGTATGTATCCTGAAGCCTCTTTCACTTTATCTTTTTTTAGAAGTTTTGTATTATAGATAGCGAAATGAGATCCTTTTTGTTGAAATTGCCAACCCGGCAATAGACGTACTATCCTTTCAGACATAGCCTTATAAAGTTTTTGACGGTTAGGCTCGACAGCTTGAAAATATAACATACTTGGTTTATATTTTTTTACATAAGATAATAATCCGTTTACTACTATACCAAATACTTCTGCTGCTGCGCCAGTGCCTTCTATACCCTGCTTACCTTTATAACTTTTCGTGACTTGTTCGAACTCAACAAATCTTGCACTGTCATAAAAAACATCAGTCATTTGCTCGTCTGAAAAAAAGTCATATGGGTCGAGTTCATCTGGGCCTATATGGGGTGCTAGTATGTCTATACTATACTTGATATTATTACTTGCAGTAAATTTACCTGTAATCAAATCTGTATCTTCAGTATCCCACTTTATGCCTTTAGATGATGTGTCTAATACTTCCATCAATGGGCTTTCACCTTTGTAATCTCTGATTACACCTTTGGCATCCCACTTAGCACAGCACATACGCTCGGTGACCCAATCATTGATATCTTTATGGTAGCAAAACCCTTTTACTTTTACAGTATCTTTGCCTGGTAATGTGACTAAATCAACACGCTTGCTCATAGCGATATATTCTTTATTCGGCGGTTTTAACCCACCATTACCGTTTAGTTCATCTTTACCTACAGGTTTTTCGCTATCTTTTTTCCACCACTTACAATTTAAACAATTAGTACCTTCAATTACTTTTTGCTTGCTCTCGTTAACGTTAAACGTTGGATCAACCTTTTGACCTTTCTTTGTATCGTGTGCTTTAGGATCAATATCAGTTGTGTCTAACCCGGTCTTTTTAAGTGCATCAATATATTTGTGTTCTAAATCTTCATCACCGAATGATAATATCGTGCTCGGCGGTCCTTTACCGAAATCATGTTTGCCTAAACCTTTTAGATTACTGATATGCTGACCTAACTTATACCAATCGTATACGTCACTAACATCTACTCTAACTGTACCTTTAGGCATAGTTGGTTTGAATTCTGGTCCCGGTGGGGTATCGTTTGGATGATAATCTTCTAAACTTAATTTTTTACTATGCAATTCTTGTTTTTTGTCGAACAGCTTTTGTATATATCCTTTACTACGTAAAGCCTTGTATGCTAGATTCTCAGGACCAAACTCACCTGTAGTAGTAAGTCCAGCCTTACGGTAACGTTTAACAATATCTAAAACATTTTCTATATCTTTTAAACTTTCTGATCTTAGTGCTAGTTCAATCAACTCACCTAACTTTTCATATTTGGCTTTAGTGTTAGCCTGGTCAAAGTTTGCTTTTTTCTTAACTGGAAATTTAATCCAATCTTTGTTAAGCAAACTATATTCACCTAAACTTACGTGTGGTTGATTACTATCCTGCACATACAATTCGACAGGAACTCCCCTTATTGTGAGATCGTGTGATTTATTATACTCATTCTTTTTAGCATTAAAAAGTTCTTGATAAACTTCGTTGTTAGGAAGCTTATTAAAATCAACAAGAATGTGTAAATCTAAATCGCTGTGGGGGGTATAACTGTAGGCAGCATTGCTACCACTGATTGTGATATCCTTGACATTCAGGCCAGATAGTCCTAATTCAGTTATGAAATCTTTTGCTATAACTGCTAAAGCATTGTAAACGTCATCATGTAAATTTTTACCTGACCATAATTTGGGGTTTAGTTCGTCGTGGAACTTAACCGCGTCGGAAAGTTTAAATGATTCTAGCTCTTTAATATCCATAACTGTATTTAGCGGATAAAAAGATAGGGACATAAGTCCCTATCCTGACTATTTGATAATAAGGTTGTCAACCCCATCTAGCTAGCCTTAGGCTGCTAGAGCAAATGTTTCATCATTTGCGTTTACTTTGTTTTATGCTGATTACGTCAGTCATCTTTCGGACTGTCTGCTGGTTTACTCTGTGCCCTGTCGAAACTGTTCATCCCCGTTGGATAGCCATCACGTACATCGCTGCAGAGGTGATGGGCGTCTGGTGGACTGCCGTATCCTACTAATCTGCCCCATTCACGCTCAGTATAAAATAAATTACGCGGCTCGTCAATCAATCTAGTGGTGGAGATGGGCGGATTCGCACCGCCGTCCAGAACATTTTTCTCTTCGCTTCCTACAGTCATATCAACGTATAACTTCTGTGTGTTTATGTTTCAAGCTTTTTCGTAAAATTTTAAAGTACAAATCTTTTTCTTTAAACTTATCATGTTTAATTAATGCTTGAAAATATTTTTTGATAAGTTTTTTTACTTTCATTAATATATAAGCCCATATGCTATACACCAGACTTCTAATGCTAATCTATAGATTAGGTGACTAGCGATATATGCACCTACTGCCGCTATGGCTACTTTTAACATCAACTCAGATTGTGTATTCATTTTGTATTTATAAGTTTTGCTTCGGCTTGGATTCGAACCTTGTCCTAGTCTTGTCGATCTGTACTTCCCACAGTACTGACCGAAGCTGTTTTTCTGGTTCATCTCTGATAGTCCGGAACTATCTTGATCCTTCAACAACGCCATCGCTGTGCGACTAACACTACTCCAGAAGGTCGTGCGGCTGAATGTTATTTATCTTTTTATTCTAAAGGCAGTTCAATAAGTTTATTTTCACGATCAAGATATTTCATCTCAATCTTGATAGGATGAAACTCGCGTAATGCTTCTACTACATTATATGGATCAAGCGGGCCGCATGTATAGACATCAAGTTGTAGCAATGCAGGCTTATCTTCATCCCAGACATGTAGTGCTATATGGCTAGTCTCAATGATTGCTACAGCGGTAAGACCGCGATTACCTTCTACGTTTAGATATTTTGCATATGGACCCATCATGACCTTCATGCCAATCTTGTCTACAAGTTTGTTCATCCAGTCGATAGCCACTTGTTCGTCCTGTACAGGTTTGCCTACTTCAGCACGAATAATAAGATGTTTGTGTACAACAGCCATAAATCCCTCTTAAGATATATAATTTAAAAAATATTTCAGATCACTACTATAGAATACTCTATCTGATAGTCTTTCTGTAGCGTTGACATAATTATGATCTAAAACGTGTGCCATGTCATCTATAATGGTGTCCAATGTTTTTGAGGGGATCGAGCATAAACGTTTTACTTCTTGTACTATCATAGTTAAACGTTTATAGTCATCCTCTTCATTATCATAAGATTCATCAAACCATTTGTCGAAGGTCAAAAACCCTTCACTACGCAAATATTTAAGTGTGAATGGTCTGTTCCATAATAAAAAAGGATGTTTTGCTAATATTGGTTTTAGTTCTTTTTCATTTATTCCTCTACTACATTCCTGATCTCGTAGAGCATATGTACCTGATACTAAACTAAAATAACTTTTTTGATAATATTCTATGGGTAGACTATCCCATCCTACGTGATTAGTTTTAAAGTCATCAGTATCTAAGACGATAGGGACTGAGTTTTGTATTTTTTTAAGCCCTTCTACAATCTCTTGTGGTTTGGATAGCATAAACTTTTCTAATTGTTCCGTCGTCGTACCTAAACTATAAAAACCCTTGTCTAATAATTTGTGGTATGATAACATTCCTGCTAACATTAATCTATGATCTCTGACAACACGATTTAAACACAAGAATCTTTTAGTTTTTGCCACATTTTTTTCCTGTTCAAAAAATTTTAGTATATATGGCCAGTTATTAAAAACGTGGGGACTATATAAAACTTTTATCTGATTCCATCTAGGAATATTTTTTTCAATACATATTTTATAATGTTCGCTTTCAATATCAATAGCATTACAAAGATATATAACTTTTAATGGATTTAATTTACTTTTGCTCAATTTTTTATAGATTGATGATAAAATTTTTCTACTCCATGATTCCCAATCATTATTGATAAGTAAGTAGGCTTTACCTGTACCTAAGTCATCAATTAATGATTCAGGAAGTCCGGAAAGTATATCATCGTTATAAACGAACCAATATTGAGAATTAATAGAAAGATTAATTAAATATGGTTTGCTTCTATCTAGATTCTCATAATTTAAATGTTTTATCGTATGTCCTATTTTTTCAAATTGGGGTCTTAAAAAATGTATCCAAGTAGGGCATCCATTATTGTCTAAAAATTCATTACCATTTAAAAAAATCTCACTTTTAAATTTTAGACTGCTATTGTTTAGAAGTTGTAATTCCATTTACTTATACTTTTTATTATAACGGTTATATAACCATTCCCATTCATAACTTAATTTCAACTGGTCGACATCTCCACCTACTTCATTATAAAACTCAACAGCATCATGAGCTCCACGCAAACAATCTTCGGCGAAATTTCCTTGTGCTTGAGTTAACCATATATTTAATCTATCAGCACTTATTTGTTCATAGTCTGATTTCAACTTAATAACTTCTCTAAATGCTGTGCGCCAAGTGCTATAAGCATCAGTATTAAAGTTTGCTATACCACTCAACATATCAACGCTATCATGAGGATCATCTAATGTAAAGTCTAATCCTCTACCTTTATTTAATAGTGTTAATTTTTTATTGTAAGCTATCATAGCTTGATGGCCATATATAAGACCGTTTACAGGATTTTTTGCTGTGAATATATAGTGCTTAGGTATCTGTAATCTATCGGGTTGCCAACTAAAATCAAACTTTTCATCTACTTTAAGTTTCGCAAATACTGTGAATAGCCACCCTGTATCGCTAGCATCCGCAGCGGCATGATATGCCTGTACGCGACCATTTACCCCGTCTACACGCACAACTCTGTTTGGTAAACCTTTAGTTATTCTTAACAAATGCTCATAATTTTCATCGGCTTGTTTTTCTCCGTTACTTAAGAATACTATATCTAAAGGTTTAGATTTTGCTAATCGTTTTGCTTTAGAAATGTAGGGATAGTCATATAGTTCAGCTTTAATAAAACTATCGACTTCTTTAGGTAGAACTAGGACAGCACCGCCTGTGCTTAGGGACTCAATATTTTTAGTATGGTTTGCCCATAGATTGAGTGGTTCTTCGTAATTAACTGATATGTCATGGTTATCATTGCTTTTCACGATAGCATATGGATAATCAAACTTTAACATATATGAACTACTATGGGTGTCATTGTCTATACAAAATTCAGGAGCAGGAAGTCTTTTTGCTTTGATATGTTCGATATAATTAACTTTGCTATAATCTTCCAGATACTTTAAGTGGTCGATCAATGAGCGTAATTTATTGACATCAACTAAGAAAGTATCTCCAAACTTTTGTTTATCGCTAGCAAATACGTGTAAATTTTCTTTAGCGAACGGATCACAGATATAGCTGAAATCAAATTTATTATAATCACATACGCTACTGCATATCCAAATGTAATGCTCTTTCTGATTAGTAGTTTGACTTAATATGTTTTTGAAGGTATTTAAATAACTATTGACGTAAGATACGACTATGACATTCTTTACGCATTTATTTTGCAAGTTTTCTTTGATTTCTTCTGTTTCTTTATTACCATGATCGATCAAATAAACATCATATAAGCAATCAGTTGCCTTTGCGATTTTAGCTTTTACAAAGTTCAAATTAGGTAGATGCTCTATTACTTTAACATACTTGGTGTCATCATCAAACGTAGAACCATTAATGAGATAAGTTTGTCCCCAGTGACTCCACTGTGTACCAAAGACATGAATCATTTGCATTTGCCAAGGGCTTGGGTAAAAGTCAAATTTAAAATCTGTATAATCGTATTCGCTGTTTAATACCCAAAATAAATTTGTTTTAGCTTTTCTTATGCAACGGCTGATTGTATCAGCCCAATTATTTAAATATCTTGTCTTTATAATATTAGGATAGCGTATTTGTAAATCTTTAAATCGTTGATTACTTTCTTTATTGTTTCTGTCAATAAAGAACATGCTGAGATTAGTTTCGTTGATTTCAACCTTTTGCTCAGTAACATAGTTATACTCACGGTTACCTAGCATATACAATGGACCGTTTACATAATATGTTTGTGTATCTTTCGCGTTTTCATTACCGAACACGTTTATATGTCTAAAGTTTTCACTATTAGGTTTCCAATTGAAGTTGAAGTTTTCATAAGTCAAGTCCGGGTTTAACGCCCAGAAAACCTCATCGCTATGTTGCTTGATCAAATCTTCAAGTGTTGTTTTGATATAGTATTTAGGAACTTCTTTTTTATTTTGTGCTTCTGTACGCTCCATCAACACAACTTCTTTACTATCAGGCACAGTATATCTTGGTCCGTTATTTTCCCACTGGTAAATCTGAGAGGGACTATGTGGATTAGGTCTCCAACTGAAATCAAATGTTTCTAAATCTTCGATACTACTTACCGACCAGTATTTCATATCTATTGAAGGTATAGCAACAGGATTGGTCATATACTTTCTATCTGTTGCGCCCGGCATATGATATTCAACGCTAGGCTCTACTGATGCTTCATTACACTTGTTACCGAACACATAGATGTATGGCGGACTTGTTGGATCAGGTACCCAACTGTAATCAAAATGTTCTATGGGTATCAAATTCTTCCAGAATTCATTATAGTTTGATTTTAGATACGCGACTGTATCTACATACTTGTATTCTATAGCATTAGGCACATGATATTCTAATGTATGTTGTATCTCTGCTTTGTTCCATTGATTACCAAACACATATATGTAAGGGGGATCATGTGGATTAGGTCTCCAACTAAAGTCAAAGTTTTCTACTGGCAATAATACTTTCCAGTTTTCATGTGCTGGACTTACAGTTGCAACGATATCATTGATATAACTATATTCAGTCGCACCCGGTACTTTATACATTACAGTAGGTTCAATCTCTGCTTTGTTCCATTGATTACCAAATACATAGATATAAGGTGGACTACCGGGATTAGGTCTCCAACTGAAATCAAAGTTTTCTACAGGAAGTAACACTTCCCAGTTCTCACTAATAGGTAATGTTTTTGCAACCATGTTAGACATATATTTTCTAACTGGCTCTATGCCTAATCCTTCACTATAGTACTCAATAGTAGGTTCAGTTTCAGCATTATTGCTTTGATTACCCCATACATATATAAATGCAGGTTCATCAGGATCAGGCCTCCAACTAAAATCGAAACTTGATTTGACTACAGGGATTAATATTTTCCACTTATCATACTCTGGCTCGACTTCAACATCATTGCCCATGTATTTGTATTGCGTAGCACCCGGAGTGTTATATGTGATAGTAGGTCGTTTTTCGCCCGGTATGTATTTGTTGCCCCATACATAGATATATGGTTCTGCTGTTGGATCTGGAACCCAACTAAAGTCAAAGTTTTTAGGTTGCTGTATAATTACCCAATTATCCCATTGAGGTAATATTTCTACATCACCTACAAATTTCTTTTGTGTTGCTCCCTGACAATGATATTCAATCGTTGATTTTACTTGTCCTGGCACATGCTTATTGCCCCAGACATAAATGAAAGGTGGCTCGTTAGGATCTGGTCTCCAACTAAAGTCAAAACTATCTTTATTGACTGGTGCAAATATTTTCCACTTTTCCCATTCTGGTAATACATCTACATCACCCTGATATTTGATTTCAGTTGCTTCAGGAGTATGATATGTAAGTGTGGGTTTTTTCTGACCCGGTATATACTTATTACCCCATATATAAATGTATGGAGGACTTTTAGGATTTGGTCTCCAACTAAAATCAAATTTAGATTTGTCTATGTCTTGATAGATCGTCCAACGATCAGTTTCCGGCAATACATCTACATTTCCCATGTATTTGTAATCATTAGCACCTTCTACACGATACTCAACTGTTGGTGCTATCTCTGCTGGCACATACTTGTTGCCCCACACATAAATGTATGGAGGACTTTTAGGATTTGGTCTCCAGCTAAAGTCAAATGTGTTTTCGTCTATTTCGCAATATGTAACAAACTTATTTTTATTAGGTAGCACAGGTGCGATGATATCTGTCATATATTTGTATTCGGTAGCACCAGGTACAACATATTCTATTGAAGATTCAATTGTAGCATCGTTGTGCTTGTTACCAAATACGTAAATGTATGGTGGACTTGTTGGATCAGGTATCCAAGTGAAGTCAAATTGTGTGCTGTCAATAGGTTCTAGTATACGCCACTTTTCCATGTCTGGAAGTAATCCTACATCATTGTGAATAAACTTCTTTTCTATCGCACCCTCTACATGATATTCTATAGTCGGTGATATTTCTCCAGATATATGCTTATTACCCCACACATAAATGTATGGAGGACTTTTAGGATTTGGTCTCCAACTAAAATCAAATTCTTTAGCGTCTACTTTTTGATATATAAACCAATTATTTGTATTAGGTAATACATCTACAAGTTCATTCATAAACTTGTATTCTGTTGCACCGGGAACCGTATATTGTATTGTAGGACTAGTTTGTGCGTCTACGTGTTTATTACCCCAAACATAAATGTATGGTGGACTAGTGGGGTCGGGACGCCAACTAAAATCAAAATTAGTTTTGTCTATATTATCAAAAACAGTCCAACGATCATAATCAGGCAAAACAATAACATTGTTGTGTATAAATTTCTTGTTTACCGCATCGTCAGTAACATATTCTACTGTAGGTTGTATTTCGCCCGGCACATGTTTATTACCCCATACATAAATGAATGGAGGTTCGTTAGGATCTGGTATCCAACTAAAGTCAAATTTGCTTTCATCAATGGGGGTATGTATTTTAAATTTTGATTTATCACTTGCTAGTGTTGCGACGATATCATTGACATATTTGACTTCAGACGCGCCCTCAACAATATATCTAACAGTAGGCATTACTTCTGCTGAATAATGCTGATTACCGAACACATAAATGTATGGAGGGTCTTTAGGATTAGGACGCCAAGTATAATCAAAATTTGTTATGTTTGCTAAAATTTCAAAACGTTCTTTATATTCGGCTAGTTTTACATGCCAGTTAGAATCAATATATTTTCTGTCTATAGCACCTTCGACATGATATTCTATAGTAGGCATTATCTCTGCTGGATAGTGCTGGTTACCCCAAACATAAATGTAGGGAGGACTTTTAGGATCCGGGCGCCATCTAAAGTCAAAACTAGTTTTATCAATATTATCTAAAATTTTCCATTTTGTATGATCGGGTAATAATTCTACAAATCCATCCATGTACTTGTAATCAGAAGCATTATCTACAGCATATTGAACTACTGTTTTGTGAGTGGGTGGAAAATATCTGCAACCCCAAGCATAAATGTACGGCGGACTAGTTGGATCTGGATGCCAGCTAAAGTCGAAAGTATTTTCATCAATTAATTCATTTACTTTCCAGTTTTCTGTCTTAATATTTTTTCTTATAACTGGATTGACATCTGTTCTATAAACTAAAACATCACTACGTTTTTTAGAGCATAACCATGTACCACTATCTTTTTGATGTTGGCTAGGCCAAATATTGTTGTGTAATTCGGTCCATACTTGATCGTCATCAAGAAAATCAAAATCAAAATCCCAGTCAAAGTTAGTATAATCACAAAACTCGTTTACTATCCAAAAATGATCCGTAGTGGCTTGTTGTCTAGCATCTTCTAAATTTTTTGCTGGTTTTTCTCTAGCGTGGACGTTTGGCTTTTGTCCATAATAAAAGACATCACGTAGCATGAATCTACTTATGAAATTACTTTAAGATTATAAAGTTTCTCAAAACGATCCGCGTCACTACGATCATCGACCATTGGCTCACCACGAATGTTCAATGATGTATTCAATAACATAGGACAGCCCGTCTTTTCATACCATGCTTCTAGTAACTGTCGTATCCCAGATCCATCTTTTGGAACTGTCTGTACACGACTAGTGCCGTCGTGATGAACGATAGCAGGAAATAAGTCAGGATACCTACAAGTAGCGATGACTTGCATATACCTACTATCACTCCAACCATCAGGCATAATAAAGTACTGATTAACATGCTCTTCAAGAATGATCGGTGCAAATGGTCTAAATTTTTGTCTGCGTTTGATTTCATTGACTTTATCTTTTATCTCGGGTCCACGTGGATCTGCTAATAAACTACGATTGCCTAAGGCGCGTGGCCCGAACTCTGCTCTACCGCTGGCAACTCCTACCATCTTCTTTTTTGTTAACTCTTTAATTACTTCTTTAACTGGATATGGCCCCTTGATATTAGTACCTAAGAAGGCATCTGTCCAATTTATTTTCTTACCATAACCTAAGGCTGCTGCACCTAAACTATTTCCTGCATCACCTGGGTTAGGCATGATCCATATGTTCTTGAAATATTTGCCTAATAATCTATTTGCTAGGCAATTTAATGCCACGCCACCGCCGTATACAAGATTCTTACTGCCACCCAAACGTTTTGCTTTCATCATTACCTTTTCAACTAATGTTTCGCAAACTACTTGTGCGCTAGCAGCAATATCCATATCTTCAGCTTTTTCTAGGAAGTTGCCCGGTTCTAAACCTATGTGTAAATTATGTCTAAATTCTATATCCTGTAGACTTGTTAGATAGTGGCTTGCCATACGGTTAGCATGTTTAGGTTTTCCATAAGCTGCCATACCCATGAGTATGTATTCTTCATCCATTGGCTTAAGCCCAACACGCTGTGTCATAGCACTATAGAACATACCTATACTATTAGGATATTTTTGACTCCATAACTTAGTGTAGTGAGCGTTGCCGTTCCTATCGTAACAAGCGTCCCATATACTGATACAATCCATCTCCCCGATAGCGTCGATAATCACTACTGTTGCTTGATCGAAGGGACTAGTTTGAAAACCTGCGGCCGCATGTGTTTTGTGATGTACGTGTGTGCGTATAGGTATGTCTCCCAACTTTTCAAAAAGTTCAGGACCTATGATCTGTTTGACACTTAATGGACCGATTGGTTGTCCTGCGCGAAATTGGCGTATTGCTTTTAGCCAGGGTTTTTCGTAATAATGCAATTCGTAGCTACTATTAACTACATATTTTAAAGCCTCATCTATTATCCCATCACATAGATTGGCGTCGTGTTTTTTCTTGCTATAACGCTCACTATGAGCAGCAAAAAGTATATTACCGGTATCACTGACAATGCTTAACCCGGCATCATGGAAGCCGCAACTTAAACCTATATACATCATAACTTATTTGTAGATAAAAGGATCTCTTTCTCGTAATTCTTTAAGACGCTTACGATACTGCCTTTCTCTCTTAATACGACCGATTGTAAGATTATATAATTTGTAGAAAAAGTTTTTCATAGTCAACTATTTATATAGTTTAGCCATTTCAGGGAAAATACTTTCAAATGACTTATTTTTACGGCGGTCATACTCTTGAAAGTAGATTTTAAAATTAGTCTTGGCGATATCCATAGTTTGACCAGTAAAACGTTGTTCCTGCATAATCTTAAGATTACGTACTAATTTGTCAATCTCAAAATCATAAAATCCGGCTAAACTATCCGCATGCCAATCTGTAGGATGTTGACGCATGAATGCTATAGTTTCTTCTAAATAATGTTCATATTCTGTACCTAGCAATTGTATTGACTGCCAGTTAGGATAACGTAGCAATGGAATATCAAACCATATTTTTTGTACAGGGTTAACTACATAATCCGGATGTTTGGTATATGGATCATGTATAGGTATATATTTTATACCCTGCTTATCCTTATCAAACATTCTACGCAACTCTAGAATATATTTCATAAATTCTTTAATTCTAGGTACGCTTAATGCATTGAATGTGTTTATGAACGTAACTGTAGTATTATTTGTCTCTTTTAGAAAACGTTCTACATTCTCATTCATGACATTAAAATCTAAACCGTCACGTATGTATTCAGCTTGGTCGCCCACACTATCGAGGCTGATAAACAGTGCAAAGTTTTTTAGTGCCATGTTCACATACCAATGATTACCACTACCCGGATTAAATCGTTCTGGATCATTCCAGATTTTAATCTCTTCTAATTTTTTAACTTTAGTCAAAAACTTATCAAAAAGTTCTTGTTTAGGAGGACACATGTTAGTAGTGACGCTCATCTCTAACCATGCATTAGGATGTTCATAGACATAATCTAATACTTTGTACGTATTGACATCCATGAGCGGCTCCCCACCTGTCATACGAAACACTTCTAGTTTCTTATAAAGATTGGGCCACCATTTCCAAAATGCCTCAAGATAAGGATTTTCATCTTGCCTTACACGTATAGGCATCAATCCTTCTTTTTCTAGGTACTCTACATCATTATGTTTCGAACGGACGCCCTTATCATTGTAAACATCGTAGGGTCCATGCTTTTTGATTTCATCTTCCCATGTTGTGCTGAGATGCGGGCTGCAATACATACACTTAAAATTACATGCTTGGTTGAAATTGACTTCTACATATCTAGGAGTGATATTTTCAGTATCTAAAGTCTCCATGATATCATGTCTTGCATTCTGTGCCCAGTATTCACCGCTACGATAGATTCTATCGCTACGAGAACCTGTATCTTCTATACGCCAGCAATAATTACACCCCGGTGGTCGTTCACCGTTAAGCATCATTTTACGTTCTGATTTCTTTTGCGGTGTGTTGTGTAATTCGCTAGGATCGCGCTGTATATCTTCAACCGCGATTTTATGTAATGGCGGATGATAACAACTATTTGTCATACCGTTAGTAAGATGTAGACTTACTTGTGCCCACTTTGCATAACACATAGTAGGGCTAATAAACTTTAGTTGCTTTTCAGCAAGATCAGCATTTTGATTATATTCGCTCATTATACTTTTTGTCTTGTATTTCCGTAATGAATAACTTTAACCTTATCATTAGTATAAGCGCGCCAGGGGTCAACTACTACACTATTTGGGAGAATATTGCAATATAATGCGTCAGCACATTCACGCCAGTATTGATAAGTTGTCTTTGCGCTATGTGCTAACAATACTACACCATAACACTCATTAAGATTATCACCTGTTAGTGGATCAATATAAGTAGGTGTGTAACCCATTTGTTCGCAATAGTGTCCTACTAACAAACTATAACTACCTTCACAATAAGATACTTCTGGCTTATATGCTTTACCATGAATATAGATTTTCATGTTGTTTTCACTTGCGTGTTTCACTAATTCTTTAGCAAGATTTTCTGCCTGTATTTCTCTGGCGTGCATGATAGCATCAAAAAGATCATAACCTAAATCAAGTTCTTGTGCTAGATATCTTAGCGCAATATTGTCTCTTGGGTGGCATGCGCCGGCATCTCCCATGCCTGCCTTCATATATGAAGGACCCATGATTCTCTTTGTGCTTTTTGCTAATGCTGTGGTGACAACATCTACGTTGATGTTTCCTTGTTTTACTGCTACGTCTTGAATCATGTTTACAAGACCTAGTTTAGCACTGATAAATGTGTTGTAAAATACTTTAATGCATTCGCACTCATCCCAAGTACCGATCTCGTATCTTGGATCATTTTCCATAACTGTCTTATAGAAATCTACAAGTTCTTGTGCATCTCCTGTCAATGATCCATCTTCTGTTCCGATCATAACCATTTCAGGATTGACCATATCCCATGCTACGCTACCCATTGCGATCAAGTATGGATTATAAACAAAACGTGTGTTAGATACTAATGACACAAATTCGCGTCTTGTCGTGCCAGGCAATACTGTTGAAATGAGTACAAGTAACTGACTCTTGTTCATATGCTTGTTTGCTTCAACCAAACACTCTTTTACGATATCGTAACTAAAGTCTTTTGGTGGCAAGTGAGCAGTAGGTTCTCTACCATCATATGCTTGATCGTGCGGAGTGGGAACGGCTATAAAAACTATATCCTTGTTTTTGACACAATCTTCGATAGTGTTTGTGACAGTCACAAATTCACTTGTGCGCGGTGCTACATCATAGCCAGCAACTTCGTGCCCCTTTTGCGCTATCGCTTCAGCACAGGGCATACCCAATTTTCCAACTCCGATAAATCCTATTTTCATAAATTTTCCGTTATGTGTTTATATAACAATTTAGCAAACAAATCATGTCCTTTTACTGATGGATGACCGCATGGAGTAATCCACTTATCAGGTGTTCCATACCTTAAAAAAGAGTAAAAGTTCGGCCCCTCTTTCCAATCCAATGACTTCTCCTGTGCCATACATAAGTCAACAAAAGTAGGATACTCATCTGGATAAAACATATTATCCCAAGGCCACATATCTACTGCATCGTATACCTCTTTATTTAATGTTCTAGTAATAGTCCTGTGAATAAAATTTAAATTAGTGAAATCTTTAGTAATAGTCTGGTTAATTTTTTTAATGAACGTGGGACGATTATAATACCTCATAAAAGCAGGTACAATCACAAGTTTGGCTTTTTTCCATTTACACCAAGTCAATAGCTCTTGTACGTTTGATATAGCCTCTAAGATTTCAAACTTATCACTCCAGACTGTATCTCTATAAGCTTCCCACAATGTAGTGATGGGCGGTCCGGCATCGTGTGCATTAGGCCACATCGTTCTCCATCTGTTATGATTATTAACAGCATGAGTAGTATCGTCTATAAAATCAAATCTTTCAGCACCACTAGGACAAAATATAACGATTATCTCTTCTAGCTTATCCCATAAAATTTCAGGATAATAATACAAATCCCTGATAGTGGCTCTATTACCGTTTCCTCTTCTACCTAGATTTATTGCAGCATATTCATTGTTAAAATATTTTTTTGCTAATACTGAGGTAAATGAATTATTGTTTTCGTGATTTATAAAACGAATCGGACCAGAGCCTACGATTTGCTTTTCTAAATCTGGAAACTTAGTGATTAATTCTTTTACAACTTGACTATCTAATTGCCAACTACAGTAATCTTCATTATCTCCGGGTTTATGATATGTATCCCATATATACTGGTCTATGGCCCCATGACCTTCGACGAAGGAACATCCTAAACCTATAATCGCCCGTTTAGTACGTTTTATATCTTCGTTGATTTTAGGTATAGCATCATAGTGCATGCCAATCCTCGGTATATATGAAATTTTGTTGGTTTTTCAACAACTGATAATTATGTTCGCAAATTTCTACACAGTTATCAATAAATTGATTAAATTGTTCAAGAGGTAGATTAGAAAGACGTTCTATCTCTTGAACAATCATAAGCATTCTTTTATTATCATTCATCTCTTTATCATAACTTTCATCAATCCAAGGACTAAATGTTTTATATCCTAATCTTTTTAATACATCTAGACTGTAAGGAATAGTTACTAACAAGAAAGGGTGCCTCATAGAAATCGCTTTAAATGTTTTTTCTGTTATAAATCTAGAATTTTGTGTAGACTCCCTATCATAGAAGGTAGTTTCACTTACTACACTGAAGTAACTATTCTCGTAAAAATAATCAGTTGAGCGTGTTTGTTGAGGTCTATTAATATGTAATTCTTCTGTATCTAAATATAGAGGTGGCAGATTTTTGATTTCTAGGTTGGCATGTATTATTTTCATAAGTTCAGGATTATCTAAAGCACCAACTTGTAAACCGTCCCATATAAAATTCCAATTATGCTTCTCTTCAGTTGGACCAAAGCTCACGAAACCTTTATCCAATAACTTAAAATGGTACATCAACAAAACTAATAAAGGTCTATGCATTCGCCATCTTCTATTCAAATTAAGAAAGGCTTTTTGATATTGTTTCTTTTCTAAAATTTTAGGATATTTAGTTTTTTGCACATAAGGTATTTGTTGTATTTCTTGATCTGTACTATGATAGTCGTTATGATAAGATTTGACATACTGGTTAAGCATATACTCTAAGGCAGAAAAATAAAATATTTTGATAGGTTCAGAAGCATATTTTTCAGCCATAGACTTGCTATACTGACCTGCGTCATACATATTACTCATGAAAATAATCTGTGAAGCAGGTATATTATCTTTTTTAACTAGTTGCTGATATACTAATTCTATGCATAACAAAAACGGCTCAAATGGTAGATCGACAACTAGATAAGCTTCTTTGTTCATGATTTTCGGTAGAATCTCATCGCCTATCAATTCTTTAAAATTATAGGATGTCAGGCTTTTTTCATTAGTGATCATGCAATACCAGATATCATTAGTTTTGGCAAAATTATGCATGAGTAAAGCTAGTCCACTAGTTGGCTCAGTTTCGTAAAATCCTCGTAATTGTTTATTGTCGCCGTAACACTCGATTATGTAGAAAAAACTATTCAATAAACTCATACTTTCCCTACCCAAGCCTTACCAAAGTTTCTTCTGCGACTGAAATAAATGTTCTCTAAAAATCTTTCGATTGTGATATCTTTCGCTTCTAGAAAATCAAATTTATATTTTGTAGAAATTTCTAATTCTGTATCTTCTTGCAAGTAACCCAAAAAATCATAGTCGAAATCTACTACCATTGGATATTGCGGAATGCTGTCATAATTGATGACGAAATTCTTTTGGAACTTAACGATTTGCTCTAATAAGTTAGGATCAAATTCAAAACTTTCCTTGACAAACTTTCTGATAACTTCAAATACATATTCATACTTTCTATGTGCGTGTAGGTTGAGTGTTGCTCTGTGTACAATGTTCCAACCATGTACTTCAATGTTACTAATGTTAGGGTGATCGATCTTGCCATTCGTCATCCAGTTTTTATAATACTGGCGAACCTCGTCGCGTTCTTTGACAAACCAGGGATCTGTTTTAAGGTAGTCATAAAGTTTGTCATAGAAAGATTCATAGCTCACACCATGCTTCTTATTGAGGAAGCGGCTGATGTAAGTGGTCAAACCATTGATATGGAATGTATTGATATACCAACTAAAGATATGACTGTCTAACATATCTTCAAATGGTAAGTCTTTTGTAGCGATTACTACGTCAACGTGTTCTTGCAGTTCATCATAATTATAACTACCGCTCATATAGTCATAAACTGGAATACTTTGTATTTTAAATTCTTCCTTTTGCGACAGATTCATCTCAGCATTTTCAAGCATCTGTGCTTGAAGAATCGTTATGCCTGTATGATTTCCCGCATCGAATAGTTTCCAGAAACCTTTTCTCCAAGATTCTTTCGATTCACCGGGCAAACCTAAAATGACTTCTGTATAAACAGGAACGTTATTCTTATCACATAACGCAAAGATGTCACTGATCTTATGCTGATCTAGGTTTCTACGCTTGATGTTTTCAAGCACATCGAGGTCCATGCTTTGTACGCTGACTGTCAATCCTTGATTGAACTTAGGACTCTTGATTAATTTGAACACGATATCAAACACTTCAGCCTTTTGATTTTTTGCCCATGCTACACTGAACGTATATGGATAGCCATATTTGGCTTGTACTTCAAGTAGCTTGTCGGCAATAGCGTTGTCGCGCTCAACGAACATACCAAAGTTTGCGTCTGTGATACTGACGAAACCGCACTTGTTCTTACCTATCCATTCTAATTCAGCAAACACGCGATCTAATTCAAACTTCTTAACTTTATTATAAGTTAAACTTCCCCAGTCACAGAATGTGCATTGATAGGGACAACCACGATTGGTTTCTAGGGTAGCATTCCATTCTACGTTTTTAGTTTCGGCGATTAACTTATCGAACACACCTGTGAGATATGGGCTAGGAATCATTCCTAGATCCATGATACGTATGCTTTCACCCGTGTCGATTAATGTTTCTTTATTCATTAATAGTCCAGGGATATTCATTAAATCACTATCATCAACTAATCCTTCTAGCAAACGCTTGAAAGTGATTTCGCCTTCACCCTTGACTACGTAATCTATAAATGGAAATTTTTCAAAAATGTTCTTTTTGGTGATAGGTAATTCAGGGCCACCAAATATGATGATACATTTTGGATTTGCTTCTTTAAGTTTTCTGGCTAATGCGTAGTTGTAGTTCTTATTCCAGATGTATGTGCTGAATGCTACTACGTCATTGTCTATGATGGATTCTAGTGTTTCGTCCAGATTGTCGCGTAACCACACTAGTTTATCTAGTTCGTAATTATTTTTTACCTTTTCAGATGTAGTGACATAGCTCCAAAGCACCCCTGCGCTATAGGGCAGGTAGTGAGCGTTAAACTCTTTAGGACCCTGTTGGAAATTTGGTTGTACGAGGCTAATTTTTTTAATTGACATAGTATAATAAGTCTTTTAGGTTGCTGTTGAAAAAGATGTGTTCTACGTTATATTTAACTAAAATATTATAGTTGTGTAGCAAAATTGGATCCATTTCTTTCAACATTTGATCCCATTGTTCATTAGGGATTGACGATAATCTTTTGATTTCTAGCACTAATTTGTGCATTCTTTCAAAATCATCAACTTCGTCATCGTAACTTTCATCAAACCATTTACTAAACGTTAAAAAGCCCATGCTTTGTAAATGCTTTAAGGCCCCCGGCAAATTATTTATCAAAAACGGATGTTTGAAAAGTATAGGTTTAATTTCTTTCTCTGTAAATCCTACACTAGGCTCTTCATTATGTAATGAAAAAGTGCTTGTGACCACACTAAAATACGTTTTTTGATAGAAGTCGTTGCTTAATGAGTTTACTTGAAATTGGTTCTCTTGTAAATTAATTTGGTCAATATGCATTGGTATGATAGGCTTGATTTTTTCAAATCCATCATACACTTTATGTCTAAAATCTCTATATATAGGAATCCTATTCAAATCGCTTAAAGCATGGTTTATGTTTTTTGGTTCTAAACCTAAACTTATAAATCCTTGATCTAACAAATCATAATGAGCTAATAAACTTACCAGCATGACTCTGTGTATTCTAGCAGTACGATTAAGAGATAAAAATTTCTTTTGCTTGGGAACTGTATTGTCGTAAGTAAAGTCGTACAGATCAAAATCTAAACGTCTAAACACATGAAAAGAAATTAAAATTTTAATACGTTTTTCTTTAGAAATTTTATTTTCACTAGCAAATTTTTCATAAACACCCACAGCGTCAGCTGCGCCTACCATATATAAAACTTTATTTGCCTTAAGTTTACAGCGAGTCAGCATTTTATGAATTTCTTTAAAAAATTTATTTGTAAAAGATTCGCATTCATGATTGAGCAAGAGGTAAGCGTTACCATTTAATAATTCATGACTTAAGTTTTCAGGAAGATAAGTCATTAAATCGTCAGTAAAATCTGTCCAGTTCCAGCTATTTGGAGCCAAACTGATAAACCAGGGTTTACTTAAATCTAGTTCTTCAAATGATACTACTGATACTTCTACACCGATATCATCGCAATAAGGTTTTAAATAATCCAACCAAAAAGGACGACCGCCGCGATGCGCTGTCATATTAAATAAATCACGTGGATCATGAAATATGTTTCTTGTTATATCAAGTATTTGTAATTTCATAGTCGTGGCTCTTGACTCTTAATAATATTAGAAAATGTATCTTGTATTTGAGTATAGGTGCCGCAAGTGAGCGTCATGTCTGTCCATAGATTTGCTTTTTGCGTAATTAGCTCTGAAAATTTAGTATCAGGAAACATTTTTTGTATATATTCTAGATGTTCTATAGTAGTAGGATGATTGTCTGTATATAAATCTTTTGCCCAATGAGTGTGATATTTTGGGCGATCTTTTCTAGTATTCCAATCATTATTAAACACTATTTCAAAAACGCTAGGTTTTATTTTGTTTAACGTAGTTTCATAGAATTTCAAAACATCTTCTACCCCAGACATTTTTTCTTGACCGCTATTATATGAGTCAAAATTAATCATAGTCATAAGCGAATAATCAGCACCGGTAGTAGCAAGTACCCTGTCGATACCTTCAATCAAATTAAGATCGCGCATAAGATATCCCTTTTCACAGAAAAACTTTTTCATAAATTTTTCATCGTAGGTATCTTGATAGAATAAATTTCCCGGTGTGATCCAACCTTCTGATTTAGTATATCGATCCTCTCTAGTTACATTACTAAACATAACCATCACTAAATCGTCTTTTTGTATTTTATGCTTAAGTGTAGCCTCGATTATAGATTGATAGATGTAAAAGTTTCCTGCACCTACCTGCGCATATTGATAACTAACAGGAACTTCAAGGCTTATTAGATCAGCCCAAGTAGGCCAATAATATTTTGTGAAACTACAACCGAAATAAAAGGCGCGCCTATAATTATTAAATTTTATTTCGTTTGTAAGTACGCTCATTAATCACCTTGATTACATCTTACGTTCAGACCAAGTTTTAGGGGTGTGTTCGTTGACAATCTCCAATGGATAACTGTAATCAAACGGTTTACTGCCTCTTTGTTTTATATAATTAATGGTAGAACGTAAACCCTCTATAAAAGTAGTTGTTGTTTTATAGTTCAACAATTCTCTTGCTTTCGTAGCATCGCAAGTAGCATACTTAACTTCTCTAGGTCTGTCTGGAAAATATAGTGGTTGTCCATCATAGTTCATTTCTTTAATGACATTTTCAGCTAATTCTTTAATTGTAATAAACTCTTCGTCTGGCCCTATATTGATAGTCTCACTTTTGATATTTGTATCCAATGCTAACTTTTCTAAGCAATATATCGTATCTTCAATAAAACTAAAGCAACGCATTTGACTACCATCACCGTAAATGACAGGAGGTTTACCCTGTAATACTCTATTGATCATGATGCTCATAACGTTTCTAAATGGATCATCATAACGCTGTCTAGGACCTACGATGTTGTGTGGAATAGCTATATTCCATTCCATATTATTCATAGGGGCAAGTGCTTTAAGAACTTCTTCTCCTGCGGCTTTAGCGATACCATATGGATCTACCGGAGCAGGACGTTGTGTTTCTTTAAACGGATATTCTTGACTTCCATAACGCGCCATGCTTGAGCAATAGACAAAACGTTTTACTTTGTTTTGTATAGCTGCTGAAATAGTAGCAACGCTTGCGCCGAAAATATTACGAGTGATAAACATAGGACTGAATATGCTCAATCCTTCATGCGCTGTGGCTGCTGTATGAATTACGACATCAGCACCTTTCATGATTTCAACCATCTTGTCTAGATCATTACAATCTACATTATGCCAGACAGCACCTTTAGGAACGTTATCTTCATAACCTCCCACTAGTGTATCATTACCAGCAACTTCGTGGCCTAACGCAAGCATTCTGTCAGCCAGATGACTGCCTAAAAATCCAGCAATACCAGTTATAAAGATTTTCATATTAAATTCCTTTTTTGTATTTCTTCGTATAAAAATTTAGCAACGAAGGCCGCCCCTTCTTTGCTCCAGTGTGCGCAGGGTGTCAAATATTTAGTTGGCATTTTAAGCTGTTGGCAAAACATAAATATTTCGTGCATCGGCATGGGCGGATTTTCTTGCTGGTTTACGATGTCCATGATTGCCCAATAATCGCCTGTTGATATAAAATTATCCCAATTAGCAATATTAATTAATTCTGGTTTATCTTCCAAATATTCTGTGATTCCTTCTTTATTAATCATGCGGTCAAACGCACTAGCAAATAAAAATTTATAGCCCCTAGCTTTACAAAAATTTTCGGCGTCGGCGATGCTAAACAATAACTCAAGAGCGTCGGATCTTCCTCGCCAAATATGTGTGTAGTAGGCTCTATCTAGCTCTGAGATAGTACCTCTATCACTTGTGCAAGGAAATATAGTTTGCCATTTTTGATGCCAGTTGACACCGGCGGTAGCGTCATCTTGCTTTAAAAAATCAAAACGTTCTTTGCCAGTACACATCAATATACAAATCACGTTGTTTAATCCTTCTGGAAGTGGGTTGAGATAAAGTTCTTTAACAGCCGCGCGATTTCCCCCTCCGTTGATGCCTAGATTATATGTTTTATATCCGGGTAAATGATTACGTACTAACTGTCGTACCCAAGCACCTTGTCCTTGCTCCTCGATAAAATTTTGTCCATGTATATTATACAAGGGTGGATTTTTATCGGCAATACTAGCCCATGTTTCTGTGCTATATGATCCCATGCCTTGGGTAAAACTATCGCCTAAACCGATAATTACGTTATCACCTGCTTTAATATCGTCTACGCTAGTTTTATACATTTTTGCCTCTAAAATAGTGAAAATAGTAATCAAATACTTCGTTGTGTTCTATCGATTTGACAGAACCTATATCTGTGAATACACGATGATTATGTTCTAGTATGTCTCTCATTGAATTAAACCAAGCAGCTTTATCTTCTATTGCTTCAATCTTTTTCAATGTTTCTATGATAGCAAGAAATCTTTCTCTATCAGGTTTATCATCATAAGATTCATCAATAAACGGATGAAAAGTTTTATATCCTAAACGTTTAAAGTACTTCAACGTACCTCTTGAGCCCACTGTGATAAATGGTTGCATAGCAGCGATCGGCTTGAAAGATTTTTCACTGATAAATTTTGAATGCTCATGTTCAAAAAAAGATGACTCTACAACTAAAGATACCCAACTATTTTTATACAAATCGTCTAATATTCTTTCTACGTAACTAAAATAGTGAGTCAAGTCTCCGCTATAATTATGTTTAGCTTCTCTAGGAGTAACTCCGGGCTGTATTAATTGTTTCTCTATGTCTGGCGGCAATCCAAGACGAACACATTCTGATTCTTGCAACACTATCCAATTAGCCCATGTATCATAGGCAGACATACTTACATTGCCTTTATCTAACAAACCTGCATTTAGTAAATGTAAGAAATTATACACACGTTGCGGACGAGGTCTTTTATTGGTGCAATCATACAAGTAGATTTTGTCAGCATTTTCTTTTTTGTATTTTAAAAGTTCATCAAAATTAAACTTTAGATTAAATCTATCATAGTGTATACGAACAAAAGTTGATAGTGAGATAGAAGGTAAAACTTTCATTTTGTATTTTGGTCTATGTAAACTGCACCAGGCTTCATAATTGTCAGCACAGGACTGATCACCTGTCGCATAGATGATTGCAGCCGGACTTATATTATATCTTCTACATTTCATGTGGAACCATTCCCACAACCAAGCATTATTATATCCTTCGACACTTTGATCTATTAACAAAATAGCATTGCCTTCTTGCAAATCTTTTAAATATGTAGGGTTTATTAATTCAAAAACGCTTTTTTTGTTAGGAACTTGTCTACCGCCATAATCAAGATCAGCCCAATCTTGAGGTGCATACTGTACTGCTACTGGAATAATATATGGTTCGCCGTCATCTACATTTATTGATTTAAATTGAAGCGTTTCACCGGTCACTATTTTTGGAAGTATTTCTACTTTGCTATCGGGGTTTTTTTCATAATAGTGAATCATTCCATCAACTACTTGTGAAAATCTAAATCCCATCTGTTCAGACATCATGAAGTTGCCAACTTGTTCTCTATTGGCAATAAATCTATGATGATTGTCTATCACAAACGATGGAGATGGACACTCAAATTTTTCAAATTTAAAATTAATTTTTCTGGGCATAAGTTTCTGCTTGCTCTTTACATAATTGCCAAAATGGAGCCATATCAGGAAATGTCTCTAAAAAGTTTGTATTTCTACGATAGTCATATTCTGTAAACCAATTATAAAAATCTCTTCTACCTTCATTTACTCTGGCTTCATCATAGTTCACTGATGCAAAGTAATCTCTTACTCTGCGGAATCTTTCATATTCTAATTGACTGAATTTTGTTCTATCGTTTTCATCCATATTATCTTCAATAAATTTTAATGTTTTATCAAAGTATGGCAAGTATTCTTCTTTTGGAAGTATATGCATGTCGTATTGCAATGGTTCTTTTAAGTAAGGTGTATCAAATCTTACTCTTCTCGTTAAGTCATCATCTTCAAATAGATAATCATACTTTTTACGCCATTCTAGAACTTTTGCTAGAAAGTCAGTAAAACTTGTCACGCTTAATATATTGAACGTACACATAAATGCTACTGGACTTTTGGTTGTTGTGATATAGATATCTAAATTTTTCTCCCACAATTCAACATCTAATCCTGTTCTCAGATACTCAGCTCTAGCGTTCCAAGTATCCATGCTTGAGAAAAGTTTAAATTGTTTTACTTTTTTGTTTTGTAACAAGTCATTTACATTATCAGCTAGCTTTTGAATAAATGCGCTCTTGACACCTAAATTACTATTAAGATTTAATTCAAGATGCGGTCTTGGATCAGCGCGTAGTCTATCAAATAGTTGCCAAGTGCTTCTATGCATAGTTGGTTCACCGCCGGTGATACGTAAGATGTTTAATGTCTTACTCATCTCTGGCCACCATTCCCACCATGCTTTGATATAAGGATTATCTTCTTCTTCAAAAGGTTTGAACCATTCAATATCTAATCTATGATTTTGCACAGTCTCGTATGGGCCGAATTTTTTAATTTCTTGTTGGAAACTAGTGCTGCTCATAGGATGGCAATAACCGCATTTGAAGTTACATTCATTACTAAATGCTACTTCGATGTACTCAGGATTTACATTATAATTCCAAGTATTTTCTTTTATCTCAGTTAGTCTATCTATAGTATAAATGCTAGCATTTCGTATCATTCTATCACTGATATGAGTATCGCTCAATGATTCTACGTTCCAGCAATATTGACAACCTTTAGGTTTTTCTCCGATCAACATCATCGCACGTTCTTGTTTTTTGTGTCTGGTATTGTGCAATGCGCTAGGATTTGTAGCGATCTCATTTAATGAAATATCATGTGGTCTAGGGTGATAACAGCTATGTGTTTGTCCAGTATGTAGATAAATGCTGCTGTGGTGCCATTTAGCCAAACAAAAAGTTGGGCTAACTTCGTTCATAATAGGAATTACTCTTTTAATATTATCTGTGCTATCGGCGTTAGACATTTACCAACCCTCAATTTTTCTAATGACATCGATTTCTTTTACCAACAAACCCATATTATACTTATCAGCGTTATAGTGTCTTTTGAAGAATTTGCTTTGCTCTGAATCTAGTGTGCATATAGGAAATCCTAGTCTCGTTGACAACATCTCACCAAATTCGTTGCCAGCATCGATAGGATCTTTGGATTTATAATTATCCCACAACTCTAATAAGTTATCAAACCACATCACTTTTTTATGATCCCAGTCTGTTAACATCGTCATGTATGTCCCCAACCGCGCGCCAAAAATAGCCCACATGCCATTTTCAACATCACTACCTACATTATGCCATATCGTTAAATTATTAAGGTTTCGTCCCGGTACACTATTTCTAAAGTCATCTACTTTAGGTTTAGCACCGCGTTCTAGGCACATCTTTACTCCCTCACGGAAACCTGCGCGCCATGCTTGAAATGATGTATAGTTAGGATATGTGGTGCTATAGCAATCATGCATACTCCAATATAAATTGTCCTTTTCGCCATCCATGCAAAAGTCTACTTGTGTATGATTACTGCCATCACTTGTTTCATGAGTTTTCATGTTCATAACATAAGTCTTGGTCCAAGAACTCATGCCGCCGTTACCGTAACGTAATCCATTTACATTATTCACAGCTTTCCAACGAAATTGTGCTAGGTGAGCATTATTAGGAGCATTCGTGAAATCAAATTGTTTGTTGAAAAAACTTTCTTCTGGCATATTATCGCCATCTATTAAAATAAAACGTTCTGTATCGCTTGCTTCAGCTGCTGCTTTGTGTGCTGCATCGCTACCTTTAACGCCGTCTACACGTTTAGCATAGGGAACCATGTTCTTTATTTTTAGCCAAAACTCTTCCTTTTGTGGTTCGTCGTAGCTTAAGTATATGCAATCTAAATCTGCGATATCTATAATTTGATCATAACTCATAAACTTTTAAATCCCATTTTTGTTGTGGTTCGTGGCTATCCGGTACTATTAGACTAACATCTTCGGTAGAACAGGCGACGCCTTCTTTATTAGGTACTAATTTAGTGAATCTTATTCCGGCAAACTTCTTAATTAATTTTCCGTCTTTTACTTTCCAATCTAAAGAAAATCCTAGATAAGATTCTTTATCAATTATTATATAATTTCCTTCAGGCTTTTCGCAGGTGACGAATAATGTACTGCCGTTGTTATCGTAGTACAGCCTAAATTCAACTGGAGCATGTTCTACTTTTTCTTCCACTAGATATTCAACTCCGTCTATCACTACAACTTTTACGAAACTAGTCATAGATTATATAACTCTTTAGCAAATTTCTTGACATGGTAATGCACCGGATACAATTGGGGCACAGTATTTATCCTAAATGAATGCGGTAATATTTCATAAACAAATTCTTCTGTCCAATCTTCAGTAAACCCCTGATTAATCATCTGCTTCATGTGAATCATGCTCATATCTTTAAAGTATGGTAATGTAGTATTTTCTCTCCCTAATATATTACATGCCAAAGCATAAACCCAGTCTGTCGTCGCTTCTTCATCTGGTTTACATTTTAATAAGGGAATAAAATCGTTCCAATTATTAAAAATTTCTTTAACACTTGTAAAGAAGTTGCTAGCGAAATCTGATTTATTGAAATAAGTGATTGCGTTATAACAATCAGGTAGATTATTATTATCTATGAATTTTCTATAAAAACGCTCATTCGTGATTTCTTGTTTATAATTTCTGATAGTAGTAGATACTACGACATCTTGTTGCTTTAAAATTTCCCACCAATATTCAATACTTTTAGGTATATAAAGATCAGCTTCTAATTTGATAGTATGATCATAAGGGCTTGCTTCAAAAACTTGATAATCGTTTATAAGTTTCCATCTACTATCTGGAGCTAAATCGCCATATGGTAATGCTATTACTTTATCAAAAAACGGACTATGATCTATATCATCAGATACTAAAGAAATGCTTGCGTCAGGCATGACTCTTCTTATGCTTTTTGCTAAAACTTCAGCACACTGAACATAATTAGTTTGCGCTGTATTTTGTGCTAATATGACATAACCTTGAGTCATTGAATTAGATCCATAACAATATCTTTATTGATGATATGAAAATCCATATCTTTAATCGTGATATATTCTTTTTTAATTTTCCCTTTTAGCCATTTATCAAAAACTATCGTGTACTCAGTATTAAAATAGTGAGATGTATTTTTATACACATACGTTTTAGGCCCTATATGTGTTAAATTCCAGGGTATTATATCAGACTTAACGTGATAATGTCCGTTAGCAATTTTCCATCCTATAGTTAATCCATAATCATTTCTATACATATCAGTAGAGAACTTATGTAAATGCCCATAGTGATTATAATTTTCTTGAACCATGCGTAAAGATTCAAATATTTGTTTTACTCTATTAGTTTTTTTGAAGCCAACTACAGTGGCCCATAATGATGCTATGCTTAATTTTGGATTAAAGAATTCTTTTTTGCCATACTCATTCATTAAATAGGTGATATTTTCATGACAAACAAAATCATCCATCACCTCAAAAACTTTTAATAGTGTGTCACTATTAATAATATAATCTACGTCAAGTAGCAAAGTTTCATCATATGGGCTTAAGTCGTATGCTTGGTATCTGCCTTTATTTAACCATACCCTACCTTGAAAGTTATTAGTTGCGTCAGAGTCTACTACTATAACTTTTTCAAAAACATTGTCATCTATGGTTTTTACCGCATTACCTTCTTTGATATAAATGTTAGTTAAAAGAGAATTCTTGTCTGTGACTAACGTGCTTGGTAAATTTAAGAAATGTTTTGCTCTTCTAGCTGTGAACTCTGCCATTTTAACATAATCGTAGTCAGGAGAATTAAAAGCAAACAATAAAACACCGCGGGTCATCGCTTATTCTCTAGCTCTTTCCATTCTGTGTAGTAATCAGCCATAACTTGCTCATAAAGAGATTTCAATTTAGCTAGTAATTTCTCTCTATCTACTTCTACAGGATTGTTTTGCGTGTCAATTAAAACTATTTTTTCTGAATCAAAAGTTGATAGCACTGAGATAGTTTGGGCATCAGCTTTCCATAAGCCGCCCTGATCAGCAATGTAGACCTTATTTGAATATTTTTCGCGTAGATAATCTTTGGCTGAATTATGTGCAAATCTAGCTTTACTTTCTGCCAATAAAGTATCAATATCCATGTTTATCCTCTTGCGAGTATTTAACTTGGATAATATTGTAACGAAATAAAAAGTTAGACTACAGTACTTGAGCCGGATACAGAAATAGTTCCCCAAGTATTTGCGATATTACCTGTTGAGGGAGGATAAACAGTTAGATTAGCTGTTGACCCTGCTCCTAGAACTCCGTTGCCACTTATCTTATCAAGTACAACGTTTATTGAAACGGAACTGCCGTTATCGCCGTTGCCGCTCACGTTTGCAGCACTTGTTCTTGCGTACATTAAGACCTGTACCGTAGTAGTATATGGCGCAGTACCAGAATTTTGATCTAGTATTAATGTGTTTGCTGTATTGAGGCCAAAATAACCTGCGTTAGTTGCTAATGTTTCTGTAGAACCGCTTCCGCCTGTCTTAGTTATACCATTAAAGCTAGTTCCTGCTATGCTACGTGATCCTGAATTTTGTCCGCTTAACCAAATATTACCTACTGCTGTACATAAAGAATTCATCGCTGAATTGATGCCTGCGTCAGTATTAGAGTGTGAGCATGTTAATCTTAATTGACCGCCTGCGTTAAAGAAATAACGGGCAGCGTCACCATTAGCGAAAGAAACTGTGAATGCAAAGTTAGCATAGTCTGACCATGCTGATGCATTGGAAACTGATGTTGTGCTTGTTGATCCCTGTGCTACTGCGTTGCCACGATTTGTAAAAATATTAGTGAGTGCAGTAGGTAAGCCTGACAAGTAAGTAATTACCCCACCTGCGACCGGTGCTGTCAAACTGGTTGATGCTGCGCCTTGGTGTGAGTTTGCGCTGTTTACGCTGTTAATCAATGAAGCCCAATTGGTTGCTGCGACAGTCTGACCGATTGCTACGTTGCCTACTGCTGTTTGACCATATCCTGTCTGGGCTCCACCTGTTGCCCATACAGCATTTAACGTACCTGATGTAGTAGTGGGATTTCCACCTACTAATCCGTTGTAATCGCTGGCTTCAATTAGATTAAATTGTGCGTAACTCATTTTGCAAATCCTATAAACTTATGAATATATTTATCTTATAGTTACAATTGCTTCGACGACACCTACATCATCACTTGTCTTAGTCACAAGTGAACGTCCAATAGTATTGAACGCTGTGGCCTCACCGTCTTTAGCGGCTCTCGCTAGTCCCTTACCTGCACTTACTAAACGCTGGCCTTTTACTACAGGACCTATAACATTCACTTTAACACGTCCCGAGACCGCGACAGGAGGATGTGTTCTATCTGATCCGGCACCTGCATTCATCAAGTAACCTGCTGTATGCGAAATGACTCCGAAAATATCTTCACTTAATTCGTACTTGACCGCTGTGATTTCCTTGTTACCGCCCAATTCTACAACTGTGCCTGCTTCATATTCTTGGTCAGACTCAAAACGTTCTGCTAAGTCAGCATATGTTGATTGTAAGCGGGATCCTGCTGTCAATGTCCAGTTACCTGTCAATGCACCTGCAGTACCTGCACCACCTGTGGTGATGACAGTTGTATTCAGGGTACCTATGTTTGCTGTAGTGATATTTGCTGTCTGTATTGTAGCGGTACCTGCAACGCTGATTGTTTGACAAGCAACGTTAGGTACGGATAAGTTATTAGTTATGATCGCATTATTTGCGCTTATAGTACCTATAACTGTGACACCACCAAATGTGGTATTTCCACTTGCGCTAGTAGTTGCTAGCGAAAGCCAATTTGCTGCAACAGCTTCGCCATCTTCAGGACAAACATATAAAGTTGCATTATTTGTGTTATACCATAATTGACCGCGTAATGGGTTAGCAGGAGGTTCAGTGCTTGCAAAATTCTCTGTAACGTGTACAAAGTTTGTATCTAGAACCTGTCCGTAACCAGCGTAGTTTCTGCCAGGCAAACCTAATGAGGTGCTGTCTGTGTTAATTTGACCGTCAGCGATAGTAGTTAATACTTGTCCATCGCTTTTTACAATCGTATATGCCATATCTAATAAACTCCGCTTTTGTATTTATCTCTATATAGTTAATAGGTTTGTGAGGCTTTGTATTCTCACTGTGTAATCTATTTGAATTTGACGGTTTAATGACTTCTGAACGGGATGGAATATAACATGAGTTAATAGTCTAGTTATAACATTACCTTCATTATCTGTCCCATAATTAGCTAATAATCCTAATTCGTCAAATATGTAATCTGAATCTGTTTGAGTGCTATTATCAAATGCACCCTGTCCTGCAGGCTCACCGTAATCCAATAAGCAAGAAACTAAGATGTCGCTATAAAGTTTACCAGACGTATGATTTACAGTCATCTTATTTCTTGTAGGGTCAAGGTTGAAAACGCTAGTATCATCAACAATCTTTGCATAAGTTTCATTGTATAAAGCTGCATTTTGCCCCGTCGTGTTGGGTGGCAAGTAAGTAATAATACCTGTTTCGTCAACCGACGCGCCACCATTACCAAATGCCATTTGGTAAATTTCCCCATAACCACGATTACTTAATGTATCAGCTAATGCTTCGCTCATGTTTTCGTAGTTAATAGCATTCTTTTTGTCTACGAAAACTTCAAGGCTATTAGGGTCGTAGATTTTAAGAAATCCTTCAATTTTATAGGATACAGTTATCATTAATCGTCGGCCCTCTTTTGTACAAATACTTCTTTAGTGTTAGGATCGTAAATTTTGACATGTGAGGAGAAATAAACACCGCTTTTCTCATCGGGCTTTTTCTCTATAATTCCCTCTTTTTTGTCCTTAATTTCCGATTTATTCCCTATAGATTTATTTATCATAACCTATTCATCCATTCTTAAGAATTCTGCAGCTGATCCTATAGCGATTTGTAACGGATCTCCCATCGTTGAATTATAAAGTCCAGGAATCTTATTCCAAGTATCGTTATAATTTATGTTAGTCATTGTGTTCTTATCTAAAAAGCTATAAACTTCAGCGTATTTTGGAATATACACTTGTATACCAGATCCGTTTGCTCCGCGCTCTACTTCCATACTATTGGTAAATTGATCTACACTTAGTACGCGCATATATTCACCCTGCATGTAGATGAGTTTACCCTCATAAACTGTAATCGTTAATGAGTCTCCCTCTTCTATCCAATCACCCTCTTGAATTCTAATGAACGCACCGGTCGATCTTACTTCTAGTTGTAAGAAATCTTCCTCGATATAACCTGCACGTCCTGCTGCGTTATTATAGATGCTTACGTCAATAATATCATTCTTGTCAGCATTGAGTGGTATATAATAATATCCTAATTCTTTAGCAGGTGTTGTGTTTGTTTGTTCACTCTTATAAGTCAAATTATTAATATCATTTACATACACAATATTTTGGTATTCCGTCAATGCTTCTGTCAACCATGTTCTACTGTCACCGTTAGCTCTATATACTGTTCCCTCATTATTTTTATTTACAGTATTGACATATACTAACTCGTTAGGTGTGGCAGAAGGCATCATGCTAGTTATAATGATTTCGTCGTCTATGTTTATTGGTGCGAGGATGCTTACTTGATTTCCTGCATTTAATCTTAGAGATGAAGATGGCACGCGCTCGCCGTTAACTGTCACCCACAAGCGATCTACATTTGTTTGTTCCCACTGTGTCAACACAATATTAGTGGTACCTTGTGGGGCTAGTGTGATATCTGTTCCGTCAATAGTTTCGCTTATGGTAATTGTATTGTTGTCAACATCTATCCCGCTGATATAATATTTTTCACCTGCGATGATTTGTGGTATGCTTGTTGGTTCACCCAACGCTATATTGTTTTCTGTAAAGTATACAGGAGTATGTAATACTAGGGGCAATACATTATCTACAGACAATTCTAAACTTGTGCAACTTGTTACAGTTGTTGTCTCTAGTGTCCAAGTATTTGACAACCAAACATAACCAGCACTTACGTAACTGTCACAAATCGTGATAGGATGATTTACAGCATCTACATATGGACTGTAGTTTTCTTCAGGATTATCTGGGAAATATTGATACAAGTCGAAGAATGTTTCACTTATAACGTGGACATAGAAAATATTGTTATTAAGTTGAACGGATCCCGTGATGCCGTCAATACGAACTAAATCATTTGTTGACAACTGATGCGGATCTGTGGTTTGTACACGAACTGCGGGCTGACCTCCTACTACTACGTGCATCAATCCGGTTCCTGAACCAGATGGGTAAGAAATGCCATTCTCATCTTCTACTCTAAAATTGTTTCCATTTACTTCGACTAATGTATAAACAGTACCGTCTATTTGTACTCCTCCAAACGGGACAGAGCCTGTTTCAGCAACTTGGAACACTATATTTTGACCTACGATAAAATTAGTGATGTTACTTGCTACATAATATAATGTTGATCCCACTGTCTGAGTTTGTAAAGTTTGAGTATCAATCAGTGGGGTAGTTATCGTATTATACACATTATCGATAGAAATTACGTTGATCGGACTCAATTCATATTGTGTGTTTAGATATTGTCTTTGAGTATCATTAAAAGTAGTCACCGCGATGACATCATTTGATGTTGGCTCTAGAGTATCGAATACAAGTACTTCTTGGTTATAGTTTATAACATATTGATCTGGCATTATTCTTAAACCATTGACCTCAACGATAGCATTAGTATCATTATCTTCGCCTAAATAGTTTGTAAGATAATAATTACCCCTTGTGCCGTTTCCATAAAATACCTGTGTTTCTGGTACAGTATAGCCATACTGAGTAGGTAAAGTTTCGCCAAAGAAACTAAATGAAATATAATCAGTATTCGTGTTATACTCGGCTGCAAATACTACCTTAGCTGAGATTTGATTATCAGCTAACATCACAGCATAATCTTGTGTGATAAAGTTGGATTTACCTAAAGCATTGTTAAGAACTACTACAGATCCGCCTTCTGTTTCTGACACAGTGAATTCTGTTCCGCTTGTGAAAACATCTTTGATATAATAAGTTTGATGAGGTACCAACCCACCAAATATGTTATTATCAAATATAATTTTTTGATTTGGAAGTAATCCAACAGTTGAATAAGTTATTAGAGAATTAGATGAAGATTTACTTCTAACTACTAAATTGGTTTCACCATTGATTAATCTATTTCCATTATGGAACACTGCAGGCGGAGTCCAGTATTGTCCTGGACCATTTTGTGCTACTGCTACCATATTGCCAGAATCAGAACTGACATTAAAGATCGGTCCGGCTATTCCATCATTGATAGTATCTGACACAGTGATAGTTTTTTGTACAGGATCTATTGTTTTGACATAATATGGTGTGTTTTCCTCTAAATTACCGAATACTTCGCCAGTAAAATATACATCATCATTTACTGTAAAGATAGAAACATCATTTACTGTAATCGTGTTGAGCAAACTATCTGTTGCTGTTGCATCTGTTGAAGTAGGATCGGTAGCTGGTCTGATAATACCGCTGCCATTTAGTCTTTCAGCGGTGTAATTACAGTTTAATAAGATTTCTTGGAAGCCAGTAGTATTATTTTGACGCAACGGGTCGATTTGTGTATTTGATTTGATTAACTGGTCGCCATTTCCTACTTCATAAACATCTACACGTAATTGTTGTGTGTTTAAGATGTTTGTAGTTAATTCGATTGTCTTGTTGACATAATCTACTGTATAGTCTATGCTTGAATAAATTCCTGTCGCTAAACCATCAGTGATTACATATACAGATATATTAGATGGGACAGCTACTACGTCAGCAAAACTATATTCATTATTGCTTTCATAATCTAATTCTACACTTACTACATTATATCCAACATGTGCATATTCTGTAGCTGTCCAATTAGTTCCTGGACGTGTATTTACGATCATAGTCAATTGGTCTGTAACGATACCCGGTACCAGCTCTTCTGGGCCATAACCTGACATGAACGGATCGCCCTTTACTGTATAAGCAGGGTCAGGGATGCTAAAGAGTTGAGTTTTATCCCATACTATAGGATCAGTTGTTATATCTAGAGTCTGGAATAATGTATTATTATTACCTGCTATTGTCCACTCAGGGCGTTCAGTGTTGTAATAAATTTTGTTTAAATTTTCTGTCGTGCCTGTCGCTTTTTCGACCCAATTTATACCGTTAGCACTTGTTAATAATTTGCCATTATTACCAACTATTGCAAATGTGTTTTGTGCGAACAGCGCATCATTCCAAGATGTCGCGGATCCAAAAGCACCTTGATATACAACTGGTCCGCCTGGCCAACGATAAACCACTCCTAGATCACCACCAATGACTACAGATGAACTACCAAACGTTACTGTTCTCAAAGTAGCATTTCTCTGTGGTAATGTAGCAGGTATAGAATAATTAAATGCTGTGCGTTCGATCCATGTTATACCGTCTGTACTCTGTAGGAATATTTTTGTAGAATTTTTAGTACCGACAGCGATGAAACCCGTAAAGAATGAAGTAGAGCCATAAGCAACATCATAGATATAGCCATTTGAACCTGTATCAAATTTATATGTTTCTAACCAATTTACTGCAGAATCACTAGTACAAATATTTTCTCCGACCGCTACATATTTTCCATTACCGTATGCAACCTTGTTGAATGTTAATTTAGATTGTATTAATAATTTTCTTTCAAATTCTAATTCGTTATCCTCGACACCAAATGGTATGAAGAATCCATTAGTTGACCAACCGGTGCCATCAGTACTTGTCAATATTGGCGTAGCACTGTTCGTAGAAGTCATTACAAATAAATCATCTGTTTTGATAATATCTGTTATGCTTAAAGGCTTATTGCTCAATCTTCCTAACAACCAATCATCAGTTACTTCAATGTCTTTTGCTAATGCAGTATAATTTGGTAAATTTGCAGGGGCGATATAGTTTACGCCATCCCATGCGATACCTGTAATATTAACATTGTCTGGATAGAAAATTTGATCTTGTAATAATGTATCTATTTCATATTGTTCAGCAGGATCGAAAGCGTTACCCTTATAAGTTGTATTTGGATATGTTACACCGGCAAACAATTGATTTAGATCAGTACCAGGCATATTAATTGTTGGCTGATAATAGCCCTTCACACGGTCCATAGCATTCAATCTACGATCACCGCTGTTTAACTCTTCCCATTTACCAAACACAAATTGATCGTCATTGTTTGATACAACACAAATATAAACGCGGTTGTTGTATTTGACGATGCTTTGATTAAAGTAGAATGGTTCAGGCAAGAACATGTATGAGCCCGGTGTTGCAACTGTCATAGTACCAGATTCTGGCGTAGTTACGACGGGGCTGCCACCTGGCTCATCACTAATAGTGATTTCATTAGTGCCTGTATTGATGTTTGTTATATAATAAGTTTGACCTAAAGTGATACTTCCAAACACATCGCCGGTAAATACAATAGAATTGTTTATCTCAAACAAGGATGCATCATCTACAGTAATCACACCGTTAGACGCAACAGTATTTGCTGTTGAGATCGTAGCACCGTCATATCCTAGAGTTAATCCACTTACAGGAACAGTCATTCTAGGATCGCTATATACCTTAAATGTATTTGAGCCGATTACTTTTAGATAGTAATTATTAGTTGTTGCATTTGGTGTACCTGAGCAAATAACGTTGATTATATTACCGTTACTTTCGATAGGTAATGACCAACTGTATGTGCCGGGAACAATAGCATCTATCTTGTTGACCTTTAGTGTAAGGTCATTTTGTGGGGAATATCCTCCTAACAAATTACCGGGTATAGTGATAGTGTTGTTGACCGTAAATCCTGCACCCGGGTCTGAAATGATGACTCTATAACCACCTAAGATATAACTTACGTCAAACACTGGGTCTGTTGTTATCTTTTGATTCAACGTTACAGGTCCATATTGATTTGAAGTGATAGTCGTGTTCAATTTGATATATGCAGGACCTGTTCCTATCATGCTGCCTGTATTGGTAGTGAGTGCTAATTCAGTTCCTGTCAAACTGTCTTTAATTGTAAATTTGTTGTTTATAGTATCAATACTTTCAACATAATATGTTACGCCAATTATGATACTGCCTAATGGATTACCTGAAAATACGATAGGCATGTCGATATATAAACTGTCAACTGTACCGTCTACAGTGAATGTATTGCTTGATGCCGAAGAATTTGTTATGGCTACAGTAATTTCACTTATATCTTCTATAGTATAAGTTGTATTTGCTACAAGCCCACCAATATTTTGATCAACAGTTATCGGCATACCAATATACATGCTATTAGTACCGCCGCTTTGGCTAGTTAATGTGATTAAATTAGCATCTGAAGATGCGTACTCTACTGTTCTTTCAACTAGATTACCATAATCCGTAGATGTAATATTGACGTATTGATTACTAGTTGGATAGAATGTAAATAATTGACCGTTAACTTGACCAGGACTTGCTGGTAACTGTATGTTAATTGTCATATTGCCAGAAGCGTTGTCGAGAGTAAAATTGTTTTCCTGATCTACAAAGAAGCAATATGTTTGACTATTTGATGTCACAGGAGAAACGGCGAATGTAGCCCCTCCCAATGTTTCACTGATAGTAATTACGTTAACATCAATAGTTTTAACATAATAAATCGTGCCTTGCTGAATATTGCCCCACTCGGTGACTGTCTCTCCTTCAATCGTCATATTGCTAAAGACGATGCGATCATTGACATTTAAGCCAGTAGTGTTTTGAACAATTATTTGATTGGCAGCATTGATACTTAAAGCTTTAATGCGGACAAACTCATCCGTATCGCTAATAGTAAAGTTTTCATCATCAAGAACAGAAGTCACAAAATACACAACATGTTCTTCGATGTTGCCAAATACATTTCCTGTAAATACGACTGGTATACCAGTATATAAACCTGCTGTACCACCTGTACCAATATCAGTCAATGGAATAGTGACAATGCTATTATTAGCTGAAGTTGCTGTAACAGTTCTAATTCCTGGATAGTATGTAGAAACAATAGCTGTGTCGATAATTTGCGCTGTGTAGCATTTGAAATCAGTTCCTGCTGAACTATTACCCACATTGTAAACAGGTCCATATTGTGTAGCACTTATCTTAAATTGAGTATCGCTGACGATCTCGTTTACATAATAAGTTGTACCACTTACGATTGAGCTAGTTCCGGCTGTACCTATAAATTTAATTGGCATCCCAACAGTAAAACCTATTGTTGAACCGCTAGCATTTTCAGATGCAACGTCCACATCTAAAGTAATAATATTGCTTGACAAATTAGTGCTTAAAACATTGCGTTCAAATTCTGACCAATCTAGTACACGCTCATTGTCTACGTTTACAAGAGGTAAAACAAGTCCATCATTACTTGACAAAATTGTATTGATTGGTGGCAATGTTGACTGTAACTCAATACTTGAACTGCTTATGTTTTCAGTATTGTTATATGAACCTGCAAAGAATGCGCCATAGAATGAGCCGGGTACCCAGTCTGTAACTTGCGTATCGTATGTTGTTCTGTCGAAACGTAGTGTTATATTATTTTCTCTGACTGGATAACTTGAGCTGATTGCGCTAGCTTTTGCACCTAATTCAAACTTATGATCAGAACCTGATCCTTGGCTATATATTTCAACTCTATTTTGATCTTTTATAGCATCGCTATAATTTGCGTACAATGCAAGAATTGTAAGAGGGCTATTACTTAATACATTAATATAGTAATATTGATTATTTTCTAATCCCCCGATATTTTGACCTGATACCTTGACATAACGCACTAGGTCGCCTGTTTGTAAATCAGGTGCATAAAGTTCTATTGTGCTTTCAATCGCTGTCACGCTGTCACTACCAAAAGTAAATGATGCAGCGGGTTCGATGATTATATTAGGTAGTACTGGATATCCTATTCCAGGATTAATCACATTAATAGCAACAACAGAGTCAAGACTCATCACTGCCTCTAATACTGCTTCTTCTTTAGGTGCAGGGTATTTGCTTAAATCTATCTGAGCTAGCACTCTAGGCGGGTTACTATAACCTCTGCCGCCGTCTAAAACTACAACAGCAGGCAAATCAATATAAACATTTTCGCCAGGAATATGATCATATTCTTCAGTACCGTTTAATCCTCTAGTCAAGCCAAATAATGTATTAGTGCTAGTGTCAACTGAACTATAACCAATAATTTCAAAACGTGAGGGATTTTCTACGTCAGCAATCTTGATAGTACCATTAATTGGGAAACCCTGAGCGTTGTCTAATATTAGGAAAGTTGCGCCGATAGGTAGATAACTTACTGTAGTAGTGATTAAATAATTATCCTGTCCTACTAGACTTACGCCATAATTGTTGCGCCATTCGGTATATTGCGATAATTCCCAAATTGAGTCGTCTGGTAAAAATTCACTTGATTGATTTGGATTACTATAGACAAGCTGCGGACTTATGAAGGATTGTGTAGTGAAATCATATGTCGCAGGTAGATCAAAGTCAGTTAGATTACCTTGATAGATATCTTCTCCTGTATATTCAAACAAGAATTCTTTGATGACTACGTGGTATGGTTTAACCTCATTGACATAACCAGACAAGAATTCTTGATTATCAGACTTAAAGTTTTGTAATGGGACAAGTTCGCGTATTTTATGCGAAACGTCTACTAAAGATGTTTTGTTTAACCACGGCAAATAATTCTGATTTTCAACTGTTTCAGCCTGGATATATTCGAATAACAAAATTAATGACTTATTACGATATATTAGTAAATCATTTGTATAAATTTGTTCGTTTAATGCACGAATGATCCAGCGTGTTTCTTCGCTTGGATATTGATCATATGGTGTAGTACCATAAAAGTCATCACCGTAACCTGTCTGTCCTTCATCATAATTCCAAAGTTCTGTTTTAAATCTAATAGTACCGTTCTGTAATCCAATTCTAGTCCAGATACCATTTTCATCAAAACGATAAAATTCTGTAAAGCCTTGACTATTTTGATTTACAGCAACGATAGTGCCTACTGACACATTTAGCGTAGACAAATCCGCGTATAATGGAACTTGTATAGCTGCCTTTGTATTATTATCATAACCAGGTGCCCACCAGTTGACGCGCTCCCAATATAATGTCGTGTCATAGTAGTCACCCTTCTCGTTTAAGAAAGAAATCAATGGTCTTAGTTCAGTGATAGGGAATAAACTTAAAATAGTGTTTGCATATTGCAAGTAATTTTGCAATGCTTTATATCTATTATAGAAGAAGCTCTGTCTTGGACGTGCGAGTACACCTGTTTGTACAAGTTTAGGTAAGAACGGATCCGGTAATACACCACCTTCTTCGTCTACGCCCGCTAAACTGTCAAGCATTCTATCATATAGACCGCGTGGTTCAAAAATACCCTTTGATGGATTTACGAATCCAGGTAAGAAGTCGCTAGCAAAATCTTCGCGTATCAACTGATAAGATTGGTGACTTGGATCATCATTCTGTCCATTACTATAACCTATGTGCAATACGCTTTCTTGCGCGTTGATATATTGCTGGCTGTTATATAATGCAAAAACGTTTGTATTGACAGGTGAAAAATAAGTTATTCCTGATGCTAAAGGATTGGCGATATAAGCAGCGATATTAACATCAGCAAGTGTCTTGTTTCCTAGAATTAATCCGCTATTTCTTACCCAGAAATAATAGATAGGTTGTATAGTGTTTGAACTGTTGATGACAGTCTGTACTGTATAACTGTTGACATCTCTTGGTATACCCGGGCCCTGATAGTCTGTTGGTAATACATTACTTGCTATCCAAGTATATACAGCAACATCACTACCCGGGAATAGTGCGCCCCAATATTTTGCATTGTATACATTATCATTTTGATGATAATTTACAAATCTTAGATTAGTTGTATCTAACCATATTTTTCCTGTTTGATCCGCTCCCCAAACAAATCCGCTCTGAGTGTTTGTTTCATTATTATATGTCGCTGGATCAACATTTGATATTGTGTCGATATTTTGTCTTATAGCACCCAGTAATTTACCTTGCAACGGATCAAAATAATCCATGTTGATTAATGTTTGATTGCTTTCGCTGTTGTAAATCTGAATATTTTGAATTCTATTAATATCAACAATAGGATTTGTCTGTCTGTAGACAGACCAGTTAGGAACTCCTAATTCGTTGATGTATACGACAACTTGTCCGTCTATATCATCTGGACGATATGTTGGCGTGCCTATTATAACTTTATTCTCGTTAAAGTCTAACACTGTACCGTAATATGGTTGTGAACCATATATTTGATCTCTAGCATTACAACTTTGAGCATATGTATATGCCCCTATGTTGTTTAAGTTTTCTTCATAATTTGCTAGATAATCATACATGTAGACGGCGCCGGCGTTAGGATATGAATCTATAAATTGTGTAGCGTTGTTGTCAAATACTAAATCATTGGCGTAATTATCATCATCAACAAAATCAAACGTTGTTTGAGCATATCTTGTGCCAGACGGCGCACTTATCACAACTGAATTGCTCTCGTTGAATGCTATCGTTGTTCCGAATTGTGTTGGGCCGGTCAAATGTGGACACTGTATCACTTGTGTTTGATTGAATAATGTCAATCCTAATTCTGTTAATGTGTCTTGATCAGTGAAATTTAATACTAGTTTTTCATTGATAGGTGCCAAGTCTTGGTTAATCACAGAAATAATCAATTTACCATTTGTAGATACTGCCTCGACATTAGTTATCTTTGCTTGATTAATTGTCAATGCAGCTAGATCACTATCACCCGGTGGTATAGTTACAAGATAACCATTTATCAATAAGTCTCTGTTAGTGGTTACATCGACATTTTCTGTACCTATCACAATACCAAAACGTGCGCCTGCATTTGTAAATCTATAGACAGCACCTTCTTCATTTGTGCTGTTAAGAGCGAATGGGGCACCAACTAGTATCTCTGTGCCATACTTGTTAGTGTCTAATCCAGTACCGAACATCACGCCGATTCTTGGATTAGTCTCAGTAGTCAATACTTGTGCTAAACTAAAATTACAACTATCAACTTCAATAATATCACCTGCTTTTAATGTGCCTGTGTAAATTAAAGATGTGCCTACTATGCTATAATTCGTGTCGCTTACCTTAGTACCATTGCGATAAATGATTGGATCTACGCTGCCGCTAGGAGTAAATGCTAATGTGAAAGTTGCTGGTGTGGCGCTTGAATTTTCCTGAACTTCAAAGTTTTGTATAATTCTATTATACACATATGCCTTGCCCCAGTTTTCAGTATTGATATCATAATCGTATTCTGGCGCGCCTACTACAAGAACATCGCCATAATAGTTTGTTGATAGCACAGAACCAAATTTGTCGGCAGTGATCTCAGGACTTTCTAGTGTGGTTACGAACTCGTAATCGACATTTGTTGCTGTACCTGTACCTGTTGCAGCAACATCGTTATATACAAAGTAAATACCTACTTTATTTTCTACAGCTCCTAATGTTGTAAAATCAGTAGTACCTAATTCTGTGATTTGATATGTTTTAAATGCATCTAAATTAGTCGCTGAAACTAAACTATTATTTCTACGATAAACATGAACTTTGTTTCTTATGTTTAATGGATTTGTGTCATAATCGCCAACATACAACCAGTTAGCATCGCCTGACATTGCTAATCCAGTACCGAAATTAGTTGCGCCGATTGGTGCTACAATATTTGTATTTGTATTAAATGGTTCAATGTCGTCTGTGATTGTAGTATCATTTACATAATAGAAGTATATTGTAGGGTCTACAGTTGCTTGCGAGATAGCATAGATATTTTGAGCATACGCAATATTAGTACCGAAACTTACATCATTTGTGATTGTTTGATCCTGTTCATAGATTTTGTTTAAAGCATCGTACTGGAATCTATAAACTTTACCTGCTCCGGCATCACCGAATAGATAATCGCCCTTGCTGGTATATGCTACAGATGAACCAAATGTTACACTATTTTCTATTGTAAACTCTTCGTCGTATTGATAATTGATGCCTTTTCTATAAACAGCCCATCCGCCGTCGTTGTTTAAATCTACCCATGCAGTGTTCTTAACAAATTCTTTAGAAAGTAAATTTAAGTTTTGAATATCGCTAGGCTGATCTACTCGCTGTGAACTAAAATTATATGCAATACCCTGTCCAGTGATAGTTCTTACACCATTACTTAAAATTAATGGCACAATGACTTGATATGGATTTACAATCTGAGTAGCGACATAATATCCATTTACACTATTGTCAAAATTGATGATAGCAAAGATATCAAATTGATTTAGATTGTGAGGTTTATCAAATATTATAGTAGTGGTACCGTTTAGATTTGCGTTTGCCTCAACTACTTGAGCGATAACATTTGGTGTCATTACTTGCCATTTTGCTAGATAATTTGCTAACCAAACATAATCACCTACATAAAAATCATTGATAGGTACTATGATTCCATTTTGATTCACGCCTACAGCCAATTGCTCAAAGAAGTAAGCACTCATTTTTACATCGTTGAAGTTTACATATCCTGCGTCAGGAAAAACTGTATTAGGAGTATACTGGCTTACAGTTGGTAATACTGATGAATCACTTACAGGTTGCCCATAGTTTGTTAGACTATATAATGGTACTATTTGCTGCGCACCTTCTACTTCTTGACCGGTAGTCAACCCAACTATGCCTGGATTTCCTGTCAATACGTTTTGATTTAATTTAAATTCGATAAAGTTATTGTTTAAAACTCCACCGAAAGTACCGGACATTATAGCCCAGTTTTCATAGATATTATAATCTATGCCGCCCTGAGGTAGATTCGCGCCCTTGAATACGCTCAATGCAGCGCGTGTTCCTTTTTCTTTAATAAAGTTTTTATAAACGTTTACTTGCGTGATATCAGTCAAATCAGCACTTGCCATATATGGTCTTGATCTGAAACCAATCAAACTAAATGATACTTGATCAGCATCATCCTCAAGATTTGCCTCATTAGTGTTGTAGTATAAAGAACTTTCATAACTTCTTGTGCTGCTGTTAGGCAATAATCCCTTTTGAATCTCATTATAATCAGTTTCTTTCCATTCAGTTTCTCTAAATTCTTTGCTTGGTTGAATGATTGCTAGTGCTGTAAAATATTTGTTTTTGAACTTAACTATCGAACCTTTAGTATATTTTGTATTTTCGCGCCATTCTTCAATATTATCTTGATTATAGATAAATCCGCTAGCAAACATAGTGCCGTTCCATTCAGCACTCTTTGTTCCTTGCAAGGATATACGATTCTGTTTTAAACCAGATACTAAATTATAAATCACATCACCGAAAATAGTTGTGTTGTCAAATACGATACCATGTTCAATATTACTTAAATTAAACTGTCCGTAAGCAACACTATCACCTGCATTTAAAGCTGATACGCTAAACGCAGTGCCATCTCTTAATATTGCTAAATCTTTAGTTTCGATCGGATATAAGTTTTGATTTAATACAAAGTTTGTTTGTTGGAAAGTCAAAGGCTGTACTATTTGACTCTCTTTATCAATTACTAAAGTATTTGCCGCAGGGTTTAAAGTGACTATACTTCCTATACTCCAGCCAACTTGTGTCCAGTACAAGTATTCAGCTACCATTTGTTCCCAGTTAAGTTCTATACCTGATTCTATTACATCAAATTTTGCACCTGCTGATTCTAAATAAGCACCATAACTCATCAAGAATTGAGCAACTTCTTGGGCTGTATAGAACAATGTTCCATATGGAACTAACTTAATAGTTGACTCGTAATCATCAGCAACTTTAACTGATTGATCTTCAACAGTTATAGTTTTTGTATTTGAATTTATGATCGGAACTAGAGTTTTAAAGTAGTTTGTTGTTTGACTATTACCGAATACTTTATAACCATTTTCAGTTAATTGCACAATCGCAGAACTGTAAATCAATTTATCATATGGTTGATTTTCATAGAGCAATATTTGATAACTCTCATCTGGAATTAACAATGATGAGTTCTTTGATCCCGGTGTGCCTTTTTCAACAAAGAATTTTAATAACGTTTTGTCGCTAAAGCCCGCAAGTCTATAAACCAATCTGACATCAAGATTAGTTAATAGTTTCTTGATATTTTCAGTAGCATTTACGCCTAGTTGTTTTTCATAATCAACGATCCAGTTTATATAAGATGTTTTAGCTGTGCCGTTGCCATATATTTCTATATCAGCAGGAACTAAGTGCGTTCTATCATTAATCAAGAACTGATTGAATTCAGCGTTGTACTTGTAATTGTCGATATCTACGCCTAAGTTAAAGAAGTTGGCAGGTTTCAATAATGCTTGCAATCTCATCAAATCAAACGGCCAAGTTGAACTACGGCGATAGCTAAACTCTACTGGACCTACATCACCTATAGTCCAATCACGCTGGAAAGTATTAGGATTATAATTTCCAACTAGAGCAAATAATGGATTAATCAAATTGCCCTGATCATCAACAGGTAGAATATTTAATAAACCTGGGCGTTTATATATTTCGATTTCTACAGGGTTACCGTTATTATAATCATAACCGTTTTCCATATCTTGCCATAATATCAAGTTGTCGCTTGTATATGGGGCAGGACCATATTGAGTTTCCCACCAGCTGGGTTTGTTGGCATATCCAATCATTTCCCAAGGTGTAGTGTTTGGTGTGCTAGTATCAAAGTAGTAAATGTAGATACCGCGCCAGTTACCTTGTTGAATAATAGCGTTATCTAATTTATTTCTGCTATTTGTATAATTGTAAGTGTACTCATTAGTAGACAAATACAATTGTGTTTTATAATCTAATCTATTTTGTCCTACCCAATCTAAAAATGTAGAACTATAAATGCTTAGCCACTCGTCGTAATTAACAGTGTTGTCTCTAAAATATCCAGGTATGATATCAGCAGCTTGTATTGGGATAGTGTTGCTTAATTTTAAGTTATTATAAACTCTAGTTTCAAATTCTAGTAAGACTTGATCTCTATAATCAATCAATCCTAATACAGGGTCGTAATTGCCATATAATTTTGTATATGAACCGTCATGTCCTAAAATAAAATATGTTGGTTGATTATAAGAACTATCTAAAATAACACTAGGTACAGATGCTGGGTATAGTCCCAACTTAGTTGGAGTATTTGGAACATATGATCCATATGTCTGATTGTATTCTTTGATAACGATTTTATCGCCATTAATCAAATCTTTTGTGACGATTAATGAAGGAGTATCTGAGCTTATCGTATAATCTATATTTTTCACTAACTGTTTAGTGATTGTAGTCCCTTCAGCCGTAGTTTGCAAATATACCAATACACCGTCATAATTTGCTATATCGAAATTATAAATTTTACTTAATGGGAAAGTGCTAGTATCGATATTATTAAAGAATGTATAAGTGTTAGTGATGAAAGGTGCCTTGTTCGGTATCATATCTGACCAAAAGAAAGGCATCTCTTGATTCTTGACACTTGTAATTTGATCTAACGCTTCATCTAATAATGCTGATGGGTTGTATCTTTGCTGCCAATCGATTTTATTTGCTGTATCGATAAGCAAAGATTTAAACTTGATATATTCTCTACTATTAAACAATAAAGAATCAAATAGACTATGTTCTGCCTGACGCAAAAATGATCCTGGCAATACCAAGCTTGCGCTGTTTTGAATAATTCTATTACCCCACGGAACAATATTGCCTAAATCTCTAGTATTGTTAGCACCAAACACTACCCCAGTAGTATCAGGATTATTATAAAAAATGCTTTGATAGTGACCGCGTATGTCACCGATATCAACAGTTGTGACATCACTGTTGAAAGGATTATTGCTTAGATTGATTGGTATGCTATAATAGGCATTCTGGCTTGTTTGATTGCTTAGGATTGCTACCTGTATGACTGTTTCAAATAATCCAGGTATTTGAACTGTGATATTTGTAAAATCACTTCCATTTTCTACAGTATAATCAGTGTTGATTATCAAAATGTTATTGTTATTATATACTTCGAGGCTTGGCCAAATCGTGTCGGACACACTTAATTGTGATACATCACAATTTACAGTATAGAAAATTGTATCGCCTTCAGCAAATTCTATTGAAGGATCAGGAGTATATTTAAATTCAAATATTTGATATTGTGTGCTGGGTGCTACTGCCGTCTGCCAACCAAGTAGTCTTTCAAACTCGGTTCTGCTTGTGACATTATATACATATCCAGTGTTTACTTTTTGTGTTTCTGTTACGTTTTGCTGTATACCAGTTACATAATTAAATGTATCAGTGTTAAGTGCAACTTCAAAAGTGATGTCACCTACATTATTAAGTGAACTATAACTTATTGGAAAACCCAATACAGAGTCATTAGCACCAGTACCTATTTTATATCTTAATAAATCACAACCATTAAAAGTTGTAGATTCGTAAAAATCTTCGTTGCCGAAACTTATACCGTTCTTATCGTATACATCAAATTTTGGAGGCTGATTGATGGTAGTTTTTTGTTGTGCTTGTATAAAGTTTTCACCGTCATAATAAAAACTTGTACCTTGATAATTTTGACCTCGTAATACAGCAAATTGGTCATTTGCTAAAATCTCTCCGTCTAAGGCTTCTGTCAATGTGATGATAGGATATAAGCCGCTAACTGTTGTGCTATAGTTGGCTACATATATTTTGTTTTTGACTATAGGATTACTCTCATTCAAGAATACAATTCTTGCGCCTGCAAATAATAATAAGTCGCTGTTATTTTTACTATTAGCTACGAATGAAATTTCAGGAGGTGTGAATGAGGGTGGATAGATTAGGCTTGCACTACCAGGAATGATTGTTGGTAATGGGTAAAATACTGTAATAGTATAGGTGCTTGTACCATCTATAGATAAGATTCTTGTGTTAGTAGGTAATTGACTTTGGTTGCCTCTGATTTGATCGTTAATGTACATGCCTACTGTCAAATTACCTACTACTGTGCTTGCAGGTATTGTGATAGTAGTGGACGTCAATGAAAGGGCAGTGCCATCACCTTGAGTAGCGTAGCCAGTACCGACACCTGCTGCTGTAGCGATAAATGTCCCACCTACAACGGGATCTCCTGCTCCCCAACTGCGATTATCAGGATCGCTTGGATTTAATGGATCATAATAACTAATATTATTCCATAATGTGGTGCCTAATTCTGTAATAGTATATTCTAAATCTGCGATCAAATCACCTGAATTAATCACACCGGTACTTTGTGCTGTAAATAGAGTTTCAGCGGCTTGTCCACCACCAGAACCTACAGTTTCACCGGAATATACAGCAGTGAAGATTGAACCTACTTCATACACACCATCAACCAATCCTGTTCCTGATCCTGTGGCTGTAGCTATAAATGTCCCCCCTACTATGGGTACTCCTATATATCCTATACTATTCCAGTCAGTATTTCCTAAGATAGTAATCTCATATTCTTTGCCGACGATTAAATTTGAAGGTGAGATATCTGCTGTTCCTGCAATAGCATTCCAATCAGTACTACCTAATAATGTAATAACATATTCAATGCCGGGGACAAATTCTCCCTCAACAAAAACATTAACACCTAACGCTACCCAAGCAGCAGGTGCAGTTGTTCCTATATTTGTAATTCTATATTGTTGTCCTAATAAAAATTGACCTTGTGTTACAGTAGGACTTGCGGCGATAGTAGCTGCTGTAGAATAATTTGTATAAGTTTCTACGTCAGGATAATATGCTGCTTGACCTGCTACAGCAGAAAATGCATCTGTAGTTCTTGTATCTACAAAGTCAACGCTTGATTTTCCAACTGTGCCGCTATTGAATAGTTTCAAGTTAGGATAAAATTCTAAGATTGGTCTTTTTGCTTTGTTTGTAGCATTCGCAAAAGTTGTTAAAATATCGGGATTATCATTATATTCTGAAGTTGCTTTTATGACATCACTATGGAACCATCTGTTGCTACGTGACCAAGCATTTTTGTTGATGCTATTTCTAGCGATAGTGATATAATCTGGATTTTCTGGAACAAATAATGAAGCGTCAAAGTTACCGATATCAAAGTTCGTTGTATCGTATGGTAATGATGTCTGAGTAGTGAAACTTTCTGGTACAACTAATGTATCAACAGGAATCAATTCGATAGCCGTACCAACTCCTTGAACATAATACTGTCCGGATAGATAACTTGTTGGAATTACGTCTCCGTCAAATTCTACTTTTAATCCATTTGTAAATACAACGCCATTTGTTGATGTGAAATTTTTCTTTCCTAATATCTCAGTATTGACATTTAAAGTATTAAGAGCATTACTTTCAATCAATCGTATGACACCTACTTTGTTTGGATTGACATTATCTTGATAATATAATATATCTAGTGGTGCTGAGATATAAGGAATTAGTTGGACATAACCATAATCATTTTTAAAGAAATTCTGACCTATATAATTAGTTCCAAATTGCGCAGTAATTTTTTGTTCGGAAGGAATCAGATCATTTGGAACAGGAGTGAGTTTTAATACAGGATCAGTGACATCACCTACATAAGTGATATTAAAGAAATAATCATTTACATTTACATAAAAACCTTCTTCGTATAATCCTTCATTTACTCGTACTATCATATTGCCGATAGCCGCTGCGCTAGGGACATATGTTGGTCCATCTAGAGATAGGCTGATTGTGATAGTATTATTAACTGAATTAATAGTCTTAATATAATATATGACAGGCTGATAGCGTCTTACTTTACCAGTACCGGCTAAAGGTCCAGTTGATGTAAATATTTTTCCGTCAGAAAGATCGTAGACATCAATATTTGTATTTGGTACAGTTTGAGAAACGCTTACATAATATGTGTCTTTACCAGTGAGTCCACTTGTTTCAGCATCATAACCTGTTATTGTGGTTCCTGAAGCGATTCCTGAACCTGTTATGGTCATACCAATATTAAACGCGCCTGATATGACCGTTTCTACTGTCAATAGATTGCCGTTTATTTCACCATTCAATGTCGCATTTGAGGTCACACCAGCATTTATCCAATTAGTATCACCTAATTCTGTGATCCAATACATCACGCCTGCTGTCATCGATGATGAAGGTATTTCAACAAATAAAAACGGTGAATATGCAACTAAACCACCAAAGCTTGGACCACTGAATGTTATGCTTCCACCTATCGATAGGTTTGCTACATTCGATAATGTGATATCTCCTGACCCGCTTATAGCGGTAGCTGTCTTAGTGATAGGCGCAACTAAATTACCATAGTTAGTATCATATGTCCCCTCAGCAAAGAAGTTTGAGACATATCCTATTTCATTAGTAAATTCTTCAGGTCTATTATTGGGATTATAGAACATAACTGTTCTACCATTCAGTGATGTCACCCCGTCAATATTATTAATGTCTGATAATCTTGCACCATTAACTTGCGAGAAAGGTAGTGTACTCACGACATCTACTAGATTGTTGCCTGGAAAATTAAATTCATTCTGTGCATCTTTGAACGGTACGTTAAATGTGACTATACCCTTATCTTCGCCGTTGTTGTCTACTCCGTAAACCATTCGTGTGTTAATGTTTGGCTGACTAGGATCTTTTCCTGTGACACCCGGTTTGCCTTGTATCCAAAATTCTGTATCTTGGTCTACGTAAAAATTATAAGTACCGCCGCGAATCAATGTGATTGTAGGATTATCCGCGCCGGCGCCTGCACCAATAGCTCTAATATTATATGTGTTTGGTAAACTTTCTACGATATATTCATTGTTTAAAAAGACTGTATCGCTAGCAACTATAACAGCGGGAGGACCTTCAGGTAACCAGTAATACTGGTTATAATTGATGATCATGTCTAAGTTGGTAAAACTATCCCAGCTATAGAATTGGCTATTAAACAGTTTACTATTATCCGTAGTGATTCCGCCTTGTAGTTTTAATGCGTCTAGTATACCTGGATAACTTATAAAATCTTTTGTGACAGATTCATTATTTTTAAGAAATGTGACCCCTGGCTCTAGTTGATAATCTGTTCTAACTTTAGTAGGTTCTGTCACATAAAAATCATTAGCATTCACGCCATAACCAAATTTACTTCCTACATATCCCTGAATTTTTTTAGTCAGAGGGGGATTTACAAGTTGATCCAATGTAGCCGCTAGAAATTGGCTATTTGTAGGAGTTTGAAAAATACTCGGTAAAAATTCTAAAGTACGTATTCTAGTCATTTTATGCTATTTGTAATTCGTTAGGTGTTAATGCAGGGATTACTAAAATATCATTTGCTGTCGCAGCATTAGCAAATATTTCATATGGAGCACACTTAATCTCATACAATGTACCAAATGGCTCAGATGGGTCGTTTGGAACAAGCACAGCCGAACTAATTAGATCACCTAATTGGTTATGCAAGTATGCACTTAATTCTGAGAAGAAGAAAGTATCTCCAAAGTTCCAACTATTAATATCAAAATATGTATTCATGCTTGTCAATACCGCGCTACGTATTTCACTATCACTTGCTGTTGTTGTATTGTTTTTAATAACTTTAATTGTGCCGCGCAATGCTTGTGCTGCTTTTGGTCCAAATAAAGGTTTAAACACCACACTATTTAGAACCACAGAATCACTCAACATTTTGTAATCGTTGACTTTACTATAACTTGCTGATAATTCAGATATAGTAGGTCTAGGTGGTTCGGGCACAGTGTTTGTAGTGTCTTGTATATAATTCTGATATGCGGTGTAATATGCTTGAGTCACAACATACAAATCAATAATATTAGTAGTAGCCGGGTCGATGCGTGTAGTATTATTGCTGTTATGTCTATATTGGAAACTGAATCCTTGTCTGCCATACTTGATTGAATATTCTGGCTGCGGTACTAATACATAAAAGGGTGTTCTGACTGTTGTATCTTGCACCGTTTTAAAGAAAATATTATCGCTATAAGCGTAGAATAATTGACCTACAGGGTAATCATATTTTATAACTTCAATCTGATCTTCTGTAGCATATTGATATATGATATCAGTCGACGGAACTATTTCTAAACGAGTTAGATTCACTGCATCTTGGATCGTTCTGAAAAATACATATTTTCCTATATTGCTACTACCAGTCTCTACGCCTGTCAATGAATAGAAGAAATCTGGATTTAAAATAAGTTGACTATTATTAGTATCAGTCGCGCTGACTTCAACTTCAAAATCATTTATATATCCATCACTTTCTACTGTCTGTCCTAATATATTAACTTTGTAATCACGACCTAAGGCACTAGTAGAACTAGGAGCTGTATTAATTCCTAACACATTGATGAAATCTTGTAATATCTTACCAGTAAAAGGATCGTATACAACTTGATTTAAATTAAAAGTAAATCTTGTATCACTCACGCTACCAAAATAATAACGTAGTGAGCGAACTAAAATTTGATATCTACGATTGCCTAAGCTTGTGAATTTAACAAACCAATTTGCGTCACTATGTGGTCTTATAGTCCATCTATCTTGGTTTACTAATAGTGAATTGTTGAATACTAAAGTAAAATCTTGTTCTAATTCCATTTTGATAATAGCTTCTTGGATATTAGAAATGCTTATAGAATTATCAAACACGGGTATTATCTGTGTCAATAGGCAGCCGCTAGGGACAAATCCGTTCAACGTCACAGGACCAGTACCATTACTGAAATTACCTTCGCCATTATTAGATCCATCACCGACAACATTTAATACTGTTGTCCATAATGTAGTTGGATTAGTACCAGGTAATCCTAATACTAATCTATTATTGACATCAAAATAATAACCGGTTGGCGCCGTAAATTGTAGCATAGCACCTTTAGTGATGTATTTTGTATTGTTAGTTGAGAAGATACCTATCTGTGTAGGTGTTCTGATAGTCAAATCAATATTATAAAAATATCCGTTTTCACTATTAGCATCTACTGTGCTTGTTTGCCAATATACTGCCGATGATCCTGTCGTTGGTAAAGTAAATCTTTTATACCAACTACCTTCGTTTATTGATGATTCATTTATGTAATATTGATTTGCGCGATTTAATGCTAATGCACCGGCTAAAGTATCAGTAAAGAAGTTAATAACATCACTATTATTGTTGATTGTTAAATCTAAAACAATATTATCATCGTTTTCCCATATTGCGCCATCGTCGCCGAAACTATTGATGCTTGAATATTTTCCAGTTGGATCTAGTAAATCTAGATTTTTTGATACGCCGATGCTGCTACGGTTTATTGATTTTGATTTAATGATTGAACTGTATAATGTATAAGGAAAATTGTTATAATCTTCACCGTTCACCATGCGATTCTGTGTGTAGTAGCGTGTTGGTGCGCGTTGCTTGATGCTTGGCAAACTTTCGCGTGCCTGCGCGTTGCTTACAGGTTGTGTTAACTGTAAGCCTAAAGTTAAAGTCTCGGCGCGACCCTCTCTTGTGATGTACGTGAACGCGACCGTCACACCTTGCATCTCGTTTGGATCGATTGTATAAGTCAATCCATTGCTTGCACGAACATAGGCTCTAAATGTCCCGACAGGAATATTACTAAACACACCATCACCAAAATTGTAAGTGACTTGATCGTTAAATCTTGAGCTTACACTAAAAATACTTTTACGTGATGTTTCTGTTTGCAAATAAGCATCAGCATAAACATTATCAACTTGATTCCACAAAATGCGTGTATTGTTATTAGCATTAAGTTGATATAACCATGTGTCTGTATTATTGATACCTTGTATATTGACCGGCACTGCTTGGTTAGCAATTTGTTGTTCTAGCACAAAGTCATAATTGTTAAGCGAACCTTGTTTGAAGTAAAAGAAATAACCTGTATTTGCGCTACCGAATCCTAACTTGTCATTTCTGTATAACATGTTGAATTTGCCGGTAGGCGCAGGAGGTAATTCATATAATGCATCACTATCTACACTTGATACACTTACCAATTCGAAATTCATACTGATGCCATCTACTGATGTGCTGAACGGTACTATCGGCAAACTATTAGCAGGTATTTGTAATGCATATTCCGCTGTTGCGATTCCTAATAAATCACTCACATTTCCTGGGCGACCGATGCGCTGACTGCTTATCAATGCAGCGTTAATGATCGTATTATATTGTTCAAACCAATTTGGATTTGCTGGATCGTTCCAAAGTATGATGGCATTACTTAGATTAATGCCGTTAAAATCTGTGATGTTCTGTGTTGTTTGTATGCTTACTACCTTTAACATTCCCTCAGCACATAAATTGCGTTTTGGGGTATAGCTCACAAGATTAGCTAGTTTGATGACGCTATCGCGGCGTTCGGCTGTATCTATAAAGTTTTCGCGGGCGTTTAGATCGTTTCTGAATGCTAGACCTTGACCCATGAACGCCATAACGTCTAATAATGCTATGAATTCTGAACTTTCTACATAGTCATTATATGTTTCAGGGTAGTAAATGCGTAGGTAATCTATGAAACTTTTACGTAATGTTTCATAGTCATAACTGCGGAAGTCGGCTTCACGGAAGGTTTGATAGATTGTTTTCCAATCATTTATACCAAACAATGCTGCCTGTCTAGAACTTGTAGCCATGATCAATCTCGTATTTTAATTATTTATCTAACCATAAAAACCGGTTTTTTAAGATCATGCTACGCTAGCACTGTTTGTATTAGCGTCTAAAAATATGCTTAATAGTTCTGTTTGATTGAAGGGAACGATAGACATCTCTACTTCTAATAATATACCGTTTTGTTGCGGATAAGCATTTACATAATTGACCATCAATCTAGGATCCTGACTTGCTATACGTCTTATTTCAGTCTCTAAAGCCAGTTGCGTGTCTTGTATGTTAGGATCAAAAACATATCCCCATATCGTTGTCCCATAATCGGGTTGACCTACTTTCTCGCCCTGACGTATGTTTAGAGCATTGATTAAATCCTGTACGACTAATCTTTCATCAACTATACGATACTTTTTTCCTGCAATAATTGGATTAGTTATCGAACCTACACCTCCCTGATAGCCAGGAGTCATGTTTGTTGACCTAGGTTTGTTTGCGTTTATTGTACTGAATCCAATATATTGTGGCATAAAATTATTTATCTTGCGGATCCTGGACCCACTTTCCCTGTAGTTTGGCTAGCACTATTTTTGCTAGTGTCCGTTGTGTTTCTTATAGCGAATTGCGGGAATTCACTATATAGATTGTCCAATTGTTTCTTAACAGCATTGCGTTCTGCTGCTTTAGCTTCATACTTTGCTTTTAGGCTTGCTACGACACTTGATCCTTGCGGCAATGTGTTTTCAGCTAAACCAAATGCTGTGTACGCGGCTATAAATTCATCATTTTTCTTTTTATAATCTTCTTTAAGTTGTTTTTGTTTCACGATAAATTCTTTTCTTTCTTCAGTGGTCTTTTCAATTTTACCCGATGCTTGTTCACTTACACCTATATAATTAGGCTCAGGTATTGCAGCATCATTCATAGCATTCTTAAGTTCGGCTGCAATTGTTTTTCTATCTGGCACAGTATTGACGCCGGCGCTAGGGGACTTTAATCCTAATCCTGCAGCAGCAATTGAACCTAATGCATTTTGTAAAAGTGAAGCAGCCCCCGCGGGTAACTTACTTGTAGCCATATCAATCAAGCCATTCACGCCTGCTTCCTTTAACGATGCTAAATTATTTTGTGAAAATAAACTGTTTGCTATCGATAAAGCATTTGACTGTATGTTGTTTAATGCGTCTGTTGACAAATTTTTGAGTTGTGCTTGTAAGTCGGCAGTGCCGGGCAATGAGGGAAGATTTCCCTTGCTAAAGTCTGTGATGCTTGCTACCGATCCTAAAGCGCCGGGTAAATTGTTTAACCCTGCCGCTAAAGATGCTGCTGTTGTAGACAAAGAACCTGTAATGGTCGCTGTAGATAAATCTTTTAATGTGTTTCCGGTAAATGGATTTGACAGTAAGTCTGGTAATTCAGCTTGTCCAAAAGGACTTACTATAGAACTACTTATAGATTGATTTGGTTGTACTGATTCACTTCCATTGCTAGGCATGTTAGCTAAATTCATCAATGATTGACCGATACTAGTAATATTTTGAGGTAATTTAGTAATATTTGAGAGTTTACCCTGTGCTTGTTGAGCCAATTGATTTGATGATGCGCTCAATGATGCTCCGGACACTTGTAATGCTTTACTTTTTTGTGCTTCTGTTAAATCATTTGGTACATTTGGTTTTAAATTTGGAATGCTATTTTTTATTGTCTCATAAGCATCAGCTTGCAACCCTCTTCCTGTGCTTACTAAACCACTTGTAGCCGGATTTTTTGCTAAACTTTGCAATGCTGTCTCTACACCATCTAAAGAGCCTAATCCGCTTTCAGCAAGCTTACCTGCAAAGTTACCTGCTTCGATATCTTTTTGAGTTGCGTTTAAATCGCCTCTTGGTTCTTTTTGAAGTATACTACCATTTACATCTTTATTACTTTTGATAGCACCTAAAACGTTATCAACGCCGTTATTTGCTGCGCTTAAAATGACTCCATTGATCTCGCTAGGTGCTTCCGCTCCAGTAATTAATCCTGCATTCTGAAGGCTAGTCTGTGCAACTTGCAAGTTTTTTACAACAGCATTTGATTGTGCAGGTATATTTCTTACAAAACTATTATAATCTTTTGCCCCAGATTTACCTGTAAAGATTGCAGGTGGCATGGCTTTTGATATGTCTACACCTGATGATAGTAAACTTTGTACTAAACCAGATGAGCCCGGCTTAATTATACCTGCGTTCTCTAACTGTTTAGGTGTAAGTGCATATTGTCCTATATATGTGTCTATGCCCTGTTGAGTTTCTACAGTTGTAAATCCTTTAGTAGCTGCAGGTGCTAAATTACTTTGAGCAACATTTTGTGCTATAGTTCCAAGTGTTGCTTGCGTGGTTAAAGGTCCTATGCTAGGACTGACCTCAGGGGTTTTAGTTGCTTTTATGATATTTGCATTTTCAACTATCATAATTTTTTATCTTCCACCTCGTAACGAGGCTTTAGGTGATTGCGGTAATTTATTATTAGCTGCACCACTTGTTTGTACATTGACCCCTAATCCTGCCATGTCCCAAGGAGCATGTGCAGGTGCGCGGCTTGTAATGCTCTTAAGTTTATTAGGAGCAGCAGTCCAACCTTTCGTGTTATCAAACAACGTATCAGTATGTTGAGTTTGATCGATGACTGGCACTGTTTGTGGATTAGTCGATGTTTTTCCTGAATTTAAATTAACTCGACTACCATTCACAAATGCTTTCGCACCGCTTGCCATGCTAATATCGCCTTGACTATACATGCTATATGGACCATCAGCTTTAACAGTATGTGTGCCCATAGTATATTGATTAAAGTTAGCGCCTACTCTTACTTTTGTATCTTTTTTACTTTCAATCTGTATATTTTCTGCTTGTATGTTTAAATTTTTAGTAGCGTTTATGTTTATATTATTATCAGCATGTAAGTTGATGTCGCCCTGTGTTCTTACGTTAAAACTGTTTGTTGAGTAAATGTCTACAGTTCCTTCTTTACCTAATTCAACATAACTTTGTCCATTAGCGTGTAATATCATTAATGTTTGACCGCTATCGCTCATCATTATTTGATGACCTAACGAACTACGTATACGTATTAAATTATCTTTACCGGCGATGTCACCATCATCCATGACTAAAGTATGTCCGCCTCTTCTGGCAACAACTTTTAATTGTTTATTTTTTTCTTGTAAGTTGTCAACAACTGTCTCGTCGTTGTATCCACCTTCATAAATTGGTCTACCAGGAGTGCTTACACCAAATCCTACTCTACTGATATTCTCGCGCTGTGCGCTACTAGTGATTGGTCCACGAATAGGATCGCGGATTACACCCTGCTGCCACATCGTGCTTGCTATCCAGCTTTGTACTGGTTTAGCCGCGGTCAAATATTTTGTTGTTTTTGTAAATTCTGGATTGTTTGAATTTATATTTGTAGTGGGTAATATAGGAGCATCACCGTATTTTTTTGCTTCAGCCTGATTAGGTACGATTACGTTTGTCGCGCCTATAGCAGGAACCATTTGTAATGCGTCAGCTTCAGGTATGCAACCGATATAAAATCCGCTATCCAATTGACCATCAGCAAAAATACAAAGCACTTGTGTGCCGACATCAGGTGGACTAAACCACATGCCATAACTACTTGAATTTCCTTTGTATGTGCCTTCACCTGAATCAGGGCTTGCTGCTCTAGTCAGCCCATAGAAAGGACTTAAGAATTGTACTTTGCGCCAGTTGCGATAATCTTCAGGATCGGTGCCGCTGTTGTCAAGCAAATATACTTCTAACGTACCCATTCGTTTTGGGTCGCTATTATTTTTCACTATGCCTATAACGGGAGCAATTCTAGGATTAGCTCCACCGCTAAATGGACTACTGCGTTTTGTAGGACCTTTTGCTTTTTGAACGTCTTGTGCCATTAATATCTCCTAATTAAGGTCCTGTAAATCTTCCTGTGCGAATCGCTTCAATCTCATCTGGCATATAGCCTAAATTAAACAATTCAGCATCACTCAGTCTATTTAAATCTGTTGGTTCTCTACCTTGGTTTTCTGTTTGCGGCGCGTTGTCCGGAGTTGGTTGAACATTACTATCGTCATCAGCGACGGCGCCTTGAGGCGTATTTTTAGTTTGTTGACTACTTTGTTGTGCAGGTGCTGATTGTACAGCGGGAGAACCTTCTTGCGGTGCTTTAGCAGGTTTGCTTCCCGGAAATGTCGGGCCTATCAAATTCAATGTTTGCTCAAATCTACCGTTTGCAAATACACTATCAACTTCAGTAAGTATATAAACTATATTATCCTTTGCTATAGCTTTAACATCGTCTGGATATTCAATGAACAAAATGTTTTGATTTATGTTTTGCAAACCTGTTTTATCTTTATAGTCTTTGCCTTCTTTAAAAGAAACTTCGACAAAGACTTGTCCGCCCTGTGCATTGATAGTGAATCCATCTGTATCATAAAATTGATCATACAGAGAATTGATAGAGGTCGCTGCATCTCTTATAAGAAAATCGGGGTCGCCTAAGATTTTCATACGACCTGAATAATATGCTCCCAAATCATTTAAGTAGGTTAATACACTATTTTGTGCTTCTAGGCCCACACCTAATGCTGATGTCCTGTCGCCGTTATTTCTTACACCGGTCGCGATGGGCATCACGCCACCGCCTGTCGCTGTACCGGCCGGATTGTCTCCTCCGCCGCCATCTGAACGCAATCCTGTATTACCCGCACTACCAGTACCATTTGAGCCGCCTGTACCGGGTCCAGAATTATTTGCAGGATTTTGTGATTCTCTACCACCTGCGCTTGTCTGTCCACCACTACCGGCTGCCTCAACTGATGGTCCTAATCCTAACACACTATTAAAATATAGATAGTTAAAATTAAAATCCATATCTAAAATTTCAGTGTTCTGCCCTGTAAACCAATACTGATATCGTTTGTGCGGACCATAATATTTTTTACCTGCGATACCATATGGTGTCTCGATGCTTGGTACATCATACATTTGAATTATATAATTCATTTTGTACGTCCAATCGCCTATAATAGGATCCCAGTTAGCCTCTGTTATTTCTGGTTTTATATTAACCCAACGTATAGGAGCGGGTTCTTTTTGTGTTTGTTCATAATTTTTCTTTTCTGGATCAGGTTCTTGTGCATTGACAAATATAGTTTTTAATGCCTTCTCCATCAATGTACTTCTTTTTATGATTGTTTCGATTGCTGAAATAATAGTAGTGTCTTGATTAAATTGAAACTCTCTTTCTGTAGGTTCGGCAGTTTTAAAATTTTGTCCGTCTGTAGATTCATCTGTTGTTGTGGCTGTAGTAGATCCCCAACGATATTTTTTAAGATCGGCATCTGATACTAATGGTGCTTCTTTTACTAATGTCTCGGCATCTCCTAAATATGTTACAGTAAATTCATTGGCAAATTTCTGGCTAGGTGGGTTTAGAGTAGTTTTATCTTTTTCTATTTTATTAAGATTTTTAAATAATCCTAATTCGCCCATCAATGCATCGTGAACTGTTTTACCTTTGACTTTATTTCCCTGTGGCATTCTTCCACGCTTCACGCCTAATAAGGCTTGCCCATTGATGCTTACAGCCCTACACTGATACTGAACCGCTCTACCGTTAATTTGAAACTTCATCTCACTAATCTGTATATCATAAAAGTTTTCAAATAACGCATCGCCACCTAATGGGTCAATTGCATTTCCATAACGTGCATCTGAACCTTTCACTAATCTACCATCTTGATCGTAACCATAAAAACGAATGCCTAATACGAAAAACTGTCTAAAGGCATTAAACAATTTTTGATAGTCCGGGGTGCTACTATAGGCCTTAAGTGCCTCGCTTGCTCGTTTTAAATCACTTAAGAAACTAAAACCATATGGTTCAGTGATTGTAAAAGATAATTCTGATACAGCGGTTGCTGATGTTCCTGTAGATTTTGTGCTGGTCAATGTTTTGAATCTTAAATTATCTATAAAATAATCTACAGGTTCATTTTGACTTGAAGGGGGCATTCTTTGACTATTTTGAGCATTAATACCACCGCTTTGTGCGATAATAAAAGCTCCGCCTGTGGGAGGTTTAGAGCCTTGACCTACAGGAGTGGCGCGACTTAATGCATCTATCTTTCTTCTACCCGATGCAACGAAAGCCTTGTATGCGTCAGGTGTTATCATATAAAGTGAAATGTTGTATGTATAACTAGCCATTTTACTTAATGGATTATACAATCTACGACCTGGTTTGCCTGCTGTAGGTTTTGGTTCTGGAACTCGTTTACCTGTTACAACTACCTCTTCTAGTTCATCCTTGCTTGCTGAAATTCCTATCTCTGGTACGCCGTCAGCGCCTATAGTTGCCTGTTGTCCAGGATCATTAGGACCAAATCCATCTACTGCATTAGTCTTATTAGGATTACTATCGTCATCAGCTTGGCCTGTCAATTGAGGTTTTTTTGCTGCGGCTGCAGGGTCTTGCGGGTTGTCTGGAGCCTGTGCTGTGGGATTAGCCTCTGTTGCAGGTTCGGCAGGTTTAGTTTCAGCAGGAGAATCCTCACCTAACCATTTTCTGTAACCAGATGCAGTTTCATTATCTACTTGTACAATTTCTGAAAATTGAGTGCGTAAAGTCTCGGCTAGCAATGCAGATTGTTCAGGATTTAGGCCTGGTACACCTCCTGCATTCCTTATTCGTTGCCAGTATGCTAAATCACCTGTTACCTGTTTTCCCGGTAAAAATAAAGTAATAGTAGGTTTGTTAGTAGAAGGATCAATGGTGCCAGTAAGTACCATTTCATATCTAGGAAATTCTGAATTTACATTCGGAGGTGTTTTGACAGTAACCGACGATTGATAATCTACATAGGCCATATTATATACCTAATACTTGTCTTAGTGTCTCTAATTTAGGTATGTATATTTGAACTCCAGCAACAAAATCAAAATATGGATCAAAGCCTAATCTATTAGGATTACGTGCAGCGAATATCCACCATAATCTTCCGTCACTGTACAAGTCATATGCTAGTAAGTCAGGACGATATTGATAAACTTCAGGTATAGTATATAGCACATCGCTAGAGAAACTTGGTATTGGTCTGTAGACCATGAAATCCAAATACTTCTCATTAAAAATTCCTGTATCCTTATAAGGACTTGTTGATGGATATAAATTATTCTGTGCCATTACCAGTGACCTGCTCCTTTTCTACCTTGTGCTCCGTAACCTCTGATTAAATTGCCATTAGCATAATCCTTAAGGCTAAAGACATTACTTGTTTCATAGCGTGACATGATCGGTACGCAGCTTATTTGTAAATTAATTTTAGTTGGTACATAAGTGACATTTTGTTCATTTACGAATGAGCCAGGTTTAAAACCTGATTGTACCCAATTAGGAGCAGACAATGCACCGCCAGGAGTAAGATTTAATCCTACTGCATTTCCTATCGTGGCTATCCCTTGCGATAGTCTGCCTTGTATGTAATCTTGCGCTACCTGTCCCCAACCTTTTTTGATAACAGGTTTGTTTGGAATACTTGATTCTCTTCTTCCTGTAACTGTAACTTCTTCTAATCCATCTGATTCGGGGCTAGCACCTGCTCTTATATAATCAACATCTGCAGGTAGCACATAGTTAAAATTTTGTATCGCTAAAGGATGTGCATTAAATTGAAATTCTCCTAAACCATATAAGAAACACATAGGAGGAGGAGTGCCCGGTTTAGGATTTTGATCCTGACCGTAAAACATCTTAGTAGCACTTCTAAAGAAATGTATTACTGCTAGTAGATATCTAGCCTCTTGCGTATCTTGCGCTGTAAATTCACATCCAATAGATATGTTATCAACATAACTATTTTCATATTGATAGTATCTATAATTGCTATGTGCAGGATCTACTGGCTGATAATTTGCGCCATATGTTACTTGTATGCTAGGTGTATAAGGAAATATAACACCGTCTGTATTACGCAATGGTTGAAGCAATGAATTGCTACTATCATTATACAAATAAGTTGAACTTGGTGCTAATGCAAGTCGCACTCTCCAATCTTTTCTTGCTTTGAAATTAGTTGACTCTCTTTCTGTTGCCTGATTTCTAGCATTGCTAGTCGCGCCCGTCGTACTGTTAGGTCTTTTAGCTGTGATAGTAACTTCTTCTAGTTCGTCAGCAGGATCGATGTTTATTTGCGGTGCATCTACATCAACAACGCCGGCATCAATCAGGTTCGGTTCGCTAACTGTTAATGGTCTGTCTTGTATTCTATTTCCTTGTACCGTAACTTCTTCTAATGGCTCTTCGGCATTAGGATCAGAGCCAGGTTGTAATTTAGTTTCGTTTGCTCTTCTTGCTAATATTGTAAATTCTGGTAGCGTGTCACCCGGTTGTGTAGTTTCGATAGCACCGGGTATGCTGATAGGCGTGGTAGATGCATCTTTTCCTTTACCTGCTGTTCCAGGAGCTCCTGTACCTGCATTATTTGTACTTTCTGTTGACTGTGTTGTTGCTCTTTGTGCTTCTCTAAATGCGGTATTAGCTTTAGTTGCTAGAGGTATTAAACGTTGTTGTAAGCTTTGAAATTGTAGTAACAATGATTTTGCTTGATCGGCTTGTGCTTTACACCCTGCCTTAGTCGCTTGTGAGATAAACTGTGTTAGATATGAAACGATTAAATCAACTTGGCCGGCATCTACGTTAAGGGCGTTTGCTATGCTACTTAAAGAACCGATATCAGCCGGCAATGATCCCGAACCGCGTGATATACTTTGATTTGCGCGAGTGGCATAACCAGCAAAATCGCCTCGTTGGTCATCAAGTTCTTTTTGAAAATCTGCACAAGTTGCCATTGTTTTACGTCCGTATTGCTAGTATAAATAGCATGTCTGTGTGTATTTATCGCCCTAAAAATCACCAATTTTTACTATAGGACTTGACATTCATCGTCGGGCGTTGTATCATTTTTACAACACTTTTATAAGAGGAATTATGTCTACAGCAAAGAAACCAGTAAACTACCTAAACAATAAAGATATTCTAAAAGAAATACACGCAAGCAAATCAAGTTATTGCTGCTATAGCCGTCAAGAATATCATCAATATGATCTAATTATCGACATGCCACAAAGCTCATTAGAGAAGTCATTAGATCAATTATCAAGACCCAAAAACATCAAGGCTGCTAGAGAAGCAAGGGCAGCAAGAATTTTAGTCCAGACCGGAGAAGAGGTCAAGCTAAAGGACATCCCAGTAACCGATCTAGTATTTCGTGTCATGACTTGGGATCATATTCCAGTCAGTCCAAAACAACCACGAAAAGTCGTCAAGAAAAAGACTGCTAAAGACATCCTCGAATTTGATGACGTAGATGACGAAAATCTATTTGAAGATTTAGAAATTGAAGAAACTAAAGATGATGTTGATGATATGGTTCATGTCAAGGTCAACTTTCCTCCTTTCCAACATTATAAGTTAGACGAAAACAATAGTGCTGTATGTGTTGGCAAGAGTCACTGGAAGGGTGGCGTAAAGACTGGCGAGTTCAGCAAGGATCACGGTAAGATCACTGACAAACTAGCACGTATGTTCATCATGCTTTGTGAGAAGTATGCCATGAAATTCAATTGGCGCGGATATACTTACAACGATGAGATGCGCAATAGCGCCATTCTACAGTTGACTTATGTTGGATTGCGTTTCAATGAAGCCAAGAGTGCTAACCCATTCGCATATTACACAGCAGCTATCACAAATAGTTTCTGCCGTGTATTGAATACTGAAAAGCGTAATCAAAACATCCGTGACGATATTTTAGAAATGAATGGATTGAACCCAAGTTTCACTCGTCAGATGGCTGGAACAAAGTTCAACCAGTATGAAGAATAACCAAAAAACTTGAAGTAAATCAATAACTTACATATACTAATTAGATGTCCAACTTATTCAAGAAGGCAGCAGTATTTACTGACATACATTTTGGTCTGAAGTCAAACAGTCTTGAGCATAATCAAGACTGTTCAGATTTCGTTGACTGGTTTATACAAACTGCCAAACAAGAAGGCTGTGAGACTTGCTTATTCTTAGGTGACTACAATCACCATCGTGCAAGCATCAATATTCACACTATGCAATATGGATTACGTGCATTAGAAAAACTAAATGATGCATTCGATACTGTGTATTTCATTCCAGGCAATCACGATCTTTATTATCGTGATCGTAGAGATATTCATAGTGTAGAGTGGGCAAAACATTTATCAAATGTTCATATCGTAAATGATTGGTTTAGTGAGGGTGATGTAACCGTCGCGCCTTGGATTGTAGGAGACGAATATAAGAAACTGTCAAAGTTCAAAACAAAGTATTTGTTTTCGCATCTTGAACTGCCACACTTCTACATGAACGCTATGGTTGAGATGCCTGATCTTGGTGAGATCAATGATAATCATGTGTCAGGCTTTGAGCAAGTATATAGTGGTCACTTTCATAAGCGCCAAGCACGTAAAAATATTTGGTATATGGGCAATGCTTTCCCGCATAACTATGCTGACGCAGGCGATGATGCACGTGGCATGATGATATTAGAATGGGGTCATGACCCAGTATTCAAATCATGGCCTAATCAACCTGTATTTCGTGTTTATAAACTAAGTGATATATTAGAAAATCCTGAGGGATTATTATTGCCAAGAGCAAGTGTTCGTGTGCATCTTGATATTGATATCAGTTATGAAGAGGCAAACTATATCAAAGAAACATTGATACCAAAACATCATCTACGTGAGATGGCATTGATACCAATCAAACTAGAACAACATCAATTGGATCTTGCCCCAGGTGAGTTGAAATTTGAAAGCGTTGATCAGATAATAACAGATCAAATCAGTAATATTGAAAGTCAGTTTTATGACAATAAATTATTGCTAGAGATTTATAGGAACTTATGATTCATCTAAAGAATATCACATTACGAAACTTTTTGAGTATTGGTCAAGTCACACAGGCTGTCAACTTTGATAGCAAAGAACTTACATTGATTCTCGGTGAGAACCTTGATCTTGGTGGTGATGGCGCACGTAATGGTACTGGTAAGACTACATTGATTCAAGGTCTATCGTATGTTTTGTTTGGCACTCCAATCAACAACATACGCAAAGATAATCTAGTGAATCGCACTAATGGTAAGGGTATGATGGTCACACTAGAGTTTAGTGTGAACGGTGTTGACTATAAGATCGAACGTGGTCGCAAGCCAAACATACTAAAGTTTTATGTAGATAATAAAGAAGAAGAATGTGTCAATGATGCTCAGGGTGAAAACAAAGAAACACAAGAGCATATCGAACGTGCTATAAACATGACACCCGATATGTTCAAGCATATCGTAGCGTTGAATACTTATAGCGAACCATTTTTGGCTATGAAAGCCAATGATCAACGTAATATCATTGAACAGTTGCTTGGTATCACATTACTCAGTGAAAAAGCGGATCTAATCAAAGAACAAATCAAAAGTACAAAAGATAAAATTACCGAAGAAGAATATAAGAACAAAGCAATCGAAGAAGCAAACAAACGTATACAAGAACAAATCGACAATCTAAAGCGCAGAGCAAAATTGTGGGATACCAAGCACGATGAAGATTTGCAAAAACTACGTGATGATTTAGAGGAGTTACAAAAGATTGATATTGATCTTGAATTGCAAGGTCACAAAGACCTTACCCTTTACAATCAGCGAAAGAAAGATCACGCAGACTTAGATAAAAGCATCAATAGAACCGAAGATGATAACGGTAAAGAAGAAAAGTCACTAAAGAAAATAGTAAAAGAATTAGAACAACTACAAGACCACAAGTGTTATGCTTGTGGTCAAGATTTCCATGATGAAAAACATACGAAGGTTGTAAAAGAAAAAGAAAAATCAAAGCGTGAGTGTGAAAAGAGCATCAAGGAATATACTGAATTATTAGTAGAGCTAAAGAAAGCTAAAGAAGAATTAGGCCCTATCGGCAAGCAACCTAAACTATATTACGATACAGAACAAGAGGCGTTCCAGCATCGTAGTCTAGTTGACAGTTTAGTGAAGTCGATAGACGAAAAAGCTAACGATGTGAACCCATATAACGATCAAATAAGTGAAATGGAAAACCAAGCACTACAAACTATCAGTTTTGATAAGATCAATGAGTATAGTAGACTTGTTGATCATCAAAAGTTCTTGCTTGACTTATTGACAAGCAAGGATAGTTTTGTGCGTAAGAAAATCATAGACCAAAACCTCAGTTATCTCAACGCAAGACTCACACACTACTTGGACAAGATAGGTCTGCCTCATCAAGTTATATTTTTGAATGATCTATCGGTTGAGATAACTGAACTTGGACGCGAATTAGATTTCGATAATCTAAGTCGTGGTGAACGCAATCGTTTGATTCTTGGCTTATCATTTGCTTTCCGTGATGTATGGGAAAGTTTATACAGACCAATCAATACATTGTTCATCGACGAATTGATTGATAGTGGATTGGATAGCATTGGTGTTGAAAACAGCATGGCTATTCTCAAGGACATGAGCCGCAATCGTAATAAGAGCGTATGGCTAGTCAGTCACCGTGAAGAATTAGCAGGTCGTGTGCCTAGCGTATTGAAAGTAGTGAAAGAAAATGGATTTACTACGTATAATACTTGTCATGATTTGGCATAAATTTTTCAGTCACACTTACAAGAGATAAAATATAGTCATGCCTAATCCACAAAAGCAAAAAGGAAATAGTTTTGAGAGAGAAGTCGCTACTTTTCTCAGTAAATTGTATAACGAAAGTTTTATACGTGCGCCTGGAAGCGGTGCATATGTAGGTGGAAAAAATCAAGTTCGTACACAAATCTTACACGAAGGACAGATACGCAGTTTCAAGGGTGATATTGTCCCTGGACAAAGTTTCAATAAGATGAATGCTGAATGTAAGAGTTACGCAGATTTCCCGTTTCATTTAGTTCTGACTGGTCATTGTAAAGTATTAGATGCGTGGTTAGATCAGATGATGGACGTAAGTGAACCTGATGATATGAATATTCTTTTCATGAAATTTAATCGTAAAGGTAGTTTCGTCTGTGTACAAACAAATAAAACTTGGGTAACAGATCAATTTTTATATTATACTAGTGAAAAACACAAAGATTGGCTAATAATAGAATTCGAACATTTTTTCAAACTTAATAAAGAACTACTTAAAACATATTGTTCAGGCACAACAGACATCAAGTCTAATCATTTACAAATCAATACTTTGATCAATACTAACAATTAGTCTGATAGGGGAACCCCTATCCTCCTTGAGCAAGTCTAGTTTACTAGTCACCTGCGGATCTGGAGTAAAGACACATATTATATGTGTCGTATACCGAGTGGGCAATCGACAGGTTTGCGAACCCACAATGAGTACATATCTTATTTCGTTTTGCGGATATGTAACATGCGTTATAGTAGATGATAAGTCTACAACTACAGTCCATAAACTTTACAGTATAACCGGTAGCGTGATATATCACAACAGGGTAGTGTCACGGGAACAAACGACATGGGTAATGGGCAGGCAAGTCCTTTATTGATGGTAGTGCTGAATAGCACTACCATGGGTTCAAAGCGGCAAGTAATATAAATCCTTAAATAATAAAACTACTGAGTGAGCGATAGCGAACGAAGTGTTGTCCGAAGGACAACTTAAAAGTAATTTAATCCAGTTTTCTTAACCGTTTCCATGTGTTCTTCTATAATCTCATTGATGAATTTTCTTTCGGAATTAGACATGTTAAGGATGTCTTGGTAACTAGCACCACCGCGAAGATGCCAAGCCATGGATAATGCTGATTTTTTAATGCCCCCGACTTCTGTTTCCATACTTTTAATTAACTTCTCAACCTCATCGGGGGTTGCGTTTAGAAGCCTTAGCCGAAAAAATCGCTAGCGTTCAATGTGAAGGGTTGTTTATATTCATGGCTGCATCCAGCGCATTGAATATCTAATGGTTTTAATTCAGTGCTTGCTTTGAGATTAGTATTATAATCTCTCATAGTTTCATACATGCCGGCGTCACAATTACGTAGGAAATCTAAAATAAAATCTTTCTCACGCACAACACCATTGGGGGTTTGGATATATTCTATTGATTTTGAAATCAATTGCATCGTTATATCAGTGATGCTTTTGATAGCTACTTGTGTTGCAGCTATTTTTTGCTTTTCATCTTGAATCTTTTCAATCTCAGCAAAACTCTTTTGAACATCAAATTGACCCAATGCCGCTTCATTCATCTCAGCATAAGTCATTGGTTTAAATTTTATGGATAAATTATTAATTTCTAATTTTTGATCGTAGTTACCCTGTTTTAAAGTTTGTAAAACATTGACTAAATTTACTCCATACGTATTTGTTTCTTTACATGAAGGACATGATGTAGTGACATCTAAGGTAGTATCGCCGCCGGCAGCTCTTATACCGATCAATATTGCGTCTAGATCGCTTGTTGTCAATCTCCAAGGATCTTTAATATTTGGTAAGCAACTTTTTATCACATCCGCAACAGCATTGCCGTTGAACAATGCATCAGGCGTTCTTAACGATATTTCATCAATTGCTGTCATAGGATAAACCGGCAATTCGCCGTTTTCCGGCATGTCTATCACATCAGGGCTATAGTCTTTACCCCTACTAGGTAGATTGATAAACACGGCTGGTCTACGGAAGTACTGTTTTAGCGGATTATTGTCCATATATTAAACCTCTTTAAATTTGGCATTTTTGCCAATTATAAATATATAAGTTGAGATATTTATAATTAGGTAAAATACCCATAAAAAATGACACCCGAACAATTACAAGACCTGTCCAATAATCTAAACGATCTACGTGCAGCTATTAATCAAATAGCAGGTGCAAGTAGCATCATGGCTAATAGTCTTAACAGAACTATACAGGGTTTAGGACAAGTCGATCCTACATTTAGACGAGCGGCATCAGCATTAGACGAAAGTGTTAATAGAACAAGACAAGCAGGAAATGCTATTCAACAAGAACAGCAGGTTGCAGCTCAAACAATTAGAAGAAATGCACAAGATCAAGAAAATGCTACTAGGGGATATGTTGCTTCCTTAAGAACATTAACTAACGGATTAACTTCAGCAGCAACAAGTTTGCAAAATTTATCTGGAGTCGCAAATATAGCAGGAAATGCAGCAACGACTTTAGGTATAAAAATGGGCGCAGCCGGTGAAAAGGCTGATGCATTTGGAAAATTTGTTAGTGGTGTAGGAAGTGATATCTTACGACAGGCTGAAGCATATAATTCTTTAAGAAATTCTTTACAAAGATTAGGTGGAGCAGGGGAACAAACTGCTAGTAGTTTGTATGCATATGCCAAAGCAGCAGGGTTACATCAAGAAACATTAAATTATATGCTTGCACCAATGAGAGCATTGGGTAATAATATAATTAGTTTAGGAAAAGGTGCCGGAGATGCTCAAAGAGCATTTATGGAAATGCTTCAAGTCAGTGATGACCAAAGAGCAATGTTTGCCCGTTTGGGTATGTTCCAAGAAGATTTAATTGCTAGACAGGCAGATTATGTAGCACAACAAACCGCAGCAGGTATCAGTATTAGAAACATGAATACTGATATGCAAAGTTTACGTAAGGCAAGCCTTGATTATGTAAGAAGTTTATATGACTTAAGTGCATTAACCGGTCAATCAATTGAACAAGAAAGAGAAAAGCAAAAAGAGGCTGTTTACGAACGTAGATTAATGACAGAAATGTTCGCTAAACAGGCAGAAGCAGCCCGTTTAAGACGCGAAGCAGATCAAGCAGAAGCATTAGGCACACCTGAAGGTTTAGAAGAAGCAAGGCAAAAACGCGGTGAAGCAGCAGCGTTAGATAGACAGGTTCAAGCACAAGAAAAATTAATAAGATCGTTAAGCGAATTACCAAAAGAAATGCGCGATGGTATTATTGGCGCTATGACGACTGGCGGTATTGTCAACGAAGGTGCAGAAGTACTAGCACGCCAGGGTGTTCTTGATGACATCTTAGAAATAACAAGTAACCTAAAAGAACGTGCGGAAAGAGGAGAGCAAGTCGATCCAGAAATGGAAGCCCAACGCATTATGCAATTGATCGGTGAAGGTCAAGCACAAAATGCTGAAGTATTAAAAAATGCATTGTTAGTAGGCGGCGACGAACTTGCTAGAAAATTAGGTTTTAGTATCAAAGATATAGAATTTGCTAGAGATCAATTAGGTAGAGATCGCCCAGCAGAACTTGAAGCAGCTAGACGTAGAAGAGAAGCAGCAGAGGCCCCAGGTGCTGATCGCGCTGCCGATACAGCAGCAGCGTTACAAAATTTATCAATAAGTTTAAATCAGGCTGCTAATGAAGCGACAGCAGCATTAAGTCCGTTTATACAAAGTTTTAATTTAGTTACTAATACTGCCGAAGGTACATCATCAGCGTTAGGTCAATTAGGAGAGGCTGCTGTAAATGCTGTAAACGGTTTATTAGAATTTGGTACTGGTATAGCAGGTGGTGCAGCAAATATTCCAGAAAAATTTGCTGGTTTACCAACTCAAGGTGGTAGTAGTACAATAGGACGCAGGCCTCCTGTCGATCAACAAGTAACTACTGCGCCCCCTCCTCCCCCAACTACTATACCTGCACAAGTTCCAGCAGTGACCCCAACGACTGCTCCAGTAACTGGAGCACAACCTCAAGGTACAACTGAAATACCTGTCGCTACGCCAGCCGGTACAACGCAGGCTGCGCCTACTGCTACTGCTACCCCTGTACCTACGTATGCTCCTATCACTGTAGAAACAAATTTAGGAAATAGAATTACATTAAATGCTGGTGCTGTTGGAAAAATTGCAGGACAAATTAAAGAAGGAAAAAATAGAGACCAATTAAGAGGGGAAATAAGAAAATTAATTGGTAACAACACAAATTATAATCAAGCAACTATTGATAAAATTATTGATAAAGTTGCTGAAGTTGCAAATTTACCAAAACCAGCCGGAAGTGCCGCAACAGCCACACCGACTGCACCTGCAGCACAAGTTCCTACACAAGTACCTACAGTAGCACCGTCTACTACCAATGCTCCAACGGTAACCGGTGCAAGACCTGAATCAGCTACAGTTGCTAGACCTAGCTCAACTGGTCCAGAAGCACCGCAAACTACTGAACAAAGACCGCAGCTTGCACCAAGCACTGAAGGTAGAGTCACAACACCTACTACACCTACTATACGAATAACTGACAGACAGATACAATGGGCAAATAATCGATATAATCAATTGATCAAAGAAGGTAAATCTGCTAGTGAAGCACAGGCGATATTAAAGCGCGAATTAGGTGCAAACAAATATAGCCAAGATCAAATCAATGAGATTGTAAAAAGAGTACAACGAACTGCCGTTACGACTGCACCTCAAGGTCAGGCACAACCAGGTGTGCCGGAAGTTCCAGCGGCATCGACAGCTCCACAAGTTGCTGCCAAAGTCACTGAAGCTGTCCGTTCAGGTAAATTAAATGCAAGTACTCCTCCATCTGTAGCAAGACAAGTCACTAAACCAGCTACGCAGCGCGGTAGTATTGAAACATCATTAGACAAATTGATGCAGTCCGGATTAATAGATCCTAAATTTATCAGAGGTCCACAAGAACTTCCATTAAATCCAGAAATGTTAGGACAAAATGCGCAAGGCGGAGCGGATAAAGATAGAAAAACAATGGATACTCAGGGTGAAGGATATGGCTTAAGTCCTAAACTATTAGAGGGTATTGTCAAGCTTCAGAATACTGACCTTGATGGTTTGCGCATGATGCATATAACAGCGTTAAATGATTATTATCATGCTAAAAATTTCCCAAGAAGCGCACATGCCCAAGGTCGTGCGTTAGACTTCACACTGACAGAAAGACCTGATAAAGAACAATCAGCAAAAATCACAAGTATATTAAACAGTTTGGGTTTTCAAAATGTCAAAGACGAATATAATGATCCTACTAGACATACTAAGGGAGCGCATTTTCATGCTGAAGTTCCGCAAATGGCTAAGGGCGGTATAGTATCAGGATCAACATCAGGTTTCCCCACTATGCTGCATGGTAATGAAATAATTGTTCCATTAGATCCGAACAGCATACTTGCTGATTTAGGAAAAAAATCGCAGGAACAAATCAAAACAGAGATGTCAACTTTCGATAAATCTGTTGCTACAGAGAAGTTAGATACTACGATGTTTAGAGATATAGCAAGACAGAATCAGCAATTGATGGAAATGTTAGGAATTAAATTGGATAACGTAATTAATAAACTAGATACGGGTAATGATACTCAAAGCAAGATATTGCAATACAGTCAGG